>ERZ791809.66-NODE-66-length-90389-cov-8.025317_pt1 | contig 90389 bp, 90 predicted proteins | sample MGYA00509946_ERZ791809 | MGnify/ENA primary metagenome ERZ791809 (study PRJEB30046, sample SAMN00791993) | human gut metagenome | study: EMG produced TPA metagenomics assembly of the A metagenome-wide association study of gut microbiota in type 2...
GGAAGGACAACCTGCGGTTTTCCTTCCTCTTTGAACTCCTACCTTTCCCTTGTTTCCTAATCTGGCGCAGATTACCGACATGTGACCGCTCCGAAATGGGGGAACGGCAGTCGGGTTACCGTTGCGTGTCTTTCGCAACCTGTTCGCAGTTCACAAACAGCGTACTGCTACACATGTGGTTAAATCAACGCAGGCGCGACATAACAGTGTCGCGCAACACTTTGGCATGTTGTAACGCACGGCACCTGCGGATTAAGCATTCGGTACAATTTATCTTCGCAGGTGCCTTCCGGCACAACGCGCAAAAAAATTGCGCGGCACGGTTATGCCGCGCCTGCGTAGAGTAAACCACCTGTGTAGCAGTAATCTATCTGTGAACTGCGAATATTTCACGAAAGACACGCAACGGTAACCCGACTGCCGTTCCCCTCTTTCGGAGCGGTCGCCGGTCTCTGGTCTGCGCCAGACCCTCTAAGGGAAAGGGGAGATACACAAGAGGGTGGAAACCGCAGTTTTTCAAAAGCAGTTTCCCTTCAATTATACGAAAAGTTCAAAGGTAGAACAAAAGTATAGCATTTCCCCTTTAAAATGCTTACAGTCTGTAATTTTGAAATCAGAAGTTTCAATAATGCAGTGTAAAGGATCTACGAAAAGCACCGTTTCAGGCCGTTTCAAAATTATAGTAGCCGAAATCTCTGGTGTCATTTGTGGTGTCAAAATCCAGGTGGCAGCAGCAGCTAACATGAAATGACACTATTTTAACGAAATTGATGTCATTTTTTAGATGATCTCGTCCGTATATCTAAGATGGGGATGGGCGAGTTTGCATTAAAATAAAGATTTAAGGCTCTAGTCTCCCTGTGTAAAAATTGATTAAATTTCCAAAATATGCAAAAACTGTTTGATAAAATCCACTGCATCTTTTAACAAGGGCCACAGCTTTGGTGCGTTGACGGATATCGAGCAAATTTGTGAAACCTTTGATAGCATATCAGAGAATCGTGATTTTTTCTTGTCCGTTTTACTTTCATGTGCCAATTCTCTTAAATCGACTTCTACTTTAGATAGTAGTTCCAGAACCTCTTTTTCCTTAACTACGTTGCTACGTTTTGCCGAATTAAATCCATATTGCACTTTTTCAAAAAGCGCCTCTAACTCATCGTTTTCGCCTTCAAAATATCCATCAAATTCACCGGCAACGACTTTTTCTTTTATTTGATTTACATCTTGCTGAATAGACTGCGGATTTAATGTCGAATCGGATTCTGTATAAAATAAAATATTATTTTGGTTTGCCATTGATATTCCTTCATTATTTTGAATATTTCCAACATTCCCGTTGATAACTATTCCCATATTAGATTCCTCCGTGATTATCCCTTCACGATACCATAATAATCTTCTCAATTCATCACAAGTTGTTGAATCGCTATAATCTTTCAATATTTTGGTGATTTCCCCGCTTTCTTTTTCATGATCAATTAGAATTTGAATAAATAGTATCACCAAGGGTAACTGTTTATCATCGTTCTCATCTAATTCTAAAAATGCACTTGCTATTGGATATAACATTTCCCCTAATGGATAATGTGCACTACAAATGCCTCTTAATATACCCATTTGCACAACTTGAGGGTAAATCAGAAAGTCTTCAAGAATATTTATAATATGATCCACATTTTCTTGAATATAATTTTCATCTTTAAATAATCCTGTATAGTACCATGCTAGACTTTTAGATGGTAATTTTTTTGCATCATATGGATTGATTTCAATTACTTTTACATTGACTTTTTCTAAAGTAGAAAAGGCCCATAAAGCATATCTTTGAATGCTGGTATCTTGCAACAAAGAATTCATCACGTTAGCGTTGATCAAATTCGAATAATCTCTCTTTTTTTGTCGATTATAATTACAGCCAAAAACTTTGGTTAACCACATTTTAGACAGAAAATCTTCCCCATCAACAATATGATTGATTTCTTGAGCGTTAAGCATATTTGAATTTGAAGAAAACAAGGTAGAGCATAAAGTATATGTTTGCTGTGATATTTTTGTATCTGGACATTTTTTATATAACTCGTGAAGCATATCCGAGTTATAAGATCTTGACACAATCGCCAATATCCAACTAATATTTTCTGCATCTTTTTCGAATCCAGATTTCAAGTTATGAATGCAACGATTTACCAATGCACGATTTTGTTTGTAAACAATGAGGTGATATGCCCATTTCCTGATTTTATAATCATCGTTCTGAACAACATCATATAGTACTGCACATAAATCTTTTGAACAGACATTATTCATACGTTGACCATATTCTAACTTAGTAATAAGATTCTGTAATGCAATTTTTATCAGTTGATTGTTGTTAGATACCAGATTTTTTCGTATTGAATCATATTCGGCCTTAGTGATATAAAATCCTCGCATTCCTAGCATAATGACCTCCATCATCATATCTAAAAATACGACACCCCGATCTTCAATTTTATGGAATTTATATCATAGCTCAATGATATACCATAAAAACTTAGATTAGGGTGCCACAGATATAATAATTATGGTGATATGAATCAAGGATTTATTTCTTTCTCACGTTTTTTGAAATCTAAATATCTTTCATAGTAATGAGTGGCTACTGCACTCTTCATATCAAAAGACTCAGTTTTATTGAAATAAATCCTTGTTTCTTTTTCATTAATAACAGTTTTTAAAACTTTTATCATGCCGATGCAACCCTGTTCTTTAACGATTAATGGAATTTGGAAACCTATTGGATAAATGCGTTTTTCACTCTTTATTGTATAGAATAGGTTTTCTTGCTCTTCAAGTATTTTATTTTCATTAGCGACAACCATAAACCAATTAAACTCAATAATCATACCCATGTAGCAAATCTCCTTTGAAATATCTTTTGATGTTAGAAATTATGTTAAAATTCTGTATTCTGCTTTTTCTAATAAAAGGATATCTTAGATTGCCTTTTTTGTCAAGGTGAATCATGTGTGACAAAAATATTATGTAGAAAGAATAAGTTTATGAACAACCGAACAATCCACCGAACCGCCCTGTCCGGGCGGTTATTTTTATGCCCTGAGATCGTCACTCACCATGCCCGCCCGCCGCCGGGATCTGTGCAGGCCATCAACCAACCATCAAAAGGAGGACAGCTTATGTACTATCACACCTGCCCCTACTGCGGGGCGAATTTGGACCCGGACGAACGCTGTGACTGCTTCTCCCGCATCCGTGGGAAATCCCCAAAGTGGAACAGCATGGACGGCGTGCGGGCGCGGGGGCGCAAGAGGTCCGGCCGTGTCCGCACTTAAACTCGGCAGTCTCTTTGACGGCATCGGCGTGTTCCCTCTCGCCGCGTCCCGCTGTGGCATTGTCCCCGTGTGGGCCAGCGAGATCGCCAGAGCGCCGGTATCCATCACCAAGCGGCATTTCCCTGAAATGCTGCATCTGGGCGATATTACGCAGATAGACGGCGGCAAAATACCGCCCGTGGATGTGGTCACGTTCGGCTCGCCGTGCCAAAATCTGTCGCAGATCGGCAACCGTACCGGTCTGGCAGGCAGTAAATCCGGCCTGTTCTATCAGGCCATGCGTATTATTGAGGAAATGAGGAATGCAACAGATAACCGGTATCCAGCTTTCGCTGTCTGGGAGAACGTCGCGGGAGCTTTTGTGTCAAATGACCGGCTGGATTTTGCAGCCGTGCTCCACGCATTCACAGGTACCGAGATTCCAATGCCTGATAGTGGTATCTGGGCGCACGCCGGAATGGTGCGAGGGGGACGGGCTGATACCGCTTGGCGGCTCATGGACGCCCAGTATTGGGGAGAACCCGCTCTTTCGCAGCGTAGGCGGCGGGTGTTCGTCGTGGCGGATTTTGCAGGAGAACGTGCCGCAGAAGTATTATTTAAGCCCCGCAGTATGCTCCCGTATCCTGCGCCTTGCGGCGAAAGCAGGCTGCCCGCCGCCCGCGGAGATCGAATACCTGCTGCTCAAGCAGGGCGGCAGGTACCCGTCGTGCGTCCCTTCCAGCTCCGGCGGATGCGGTCAATGGCAAAGCAGGGCGATCAAAAAGGTTTCCGCACGTGTTTCGGCAGAAACGGCGAACCCTTCCCAACTTTGCTTGCCAGTGTAGGTCAGCCCTTCGCATTCTGGTATGAGGGAAAAGAGCAGGACGGTTTTATCCGTGACCTTACGCCCTTGGAATGTGAACGGCTCATGGGCCTGCCCGAGGGCTGGACGGCATACGGCTGCAAGGATGAACCCATCAGCAACCATGCCCGCTGCTTTGCGCTCGGCAACGCGATCGCCCTGCCCTGCGCGGAGTATATCATGGCGGGTATCGCAGAAGTAATGACAGAATAAACCATAACAGCAGTTTGGAGGTAACATTATGAATTTACTGTTTGTAGTCCCGGACAAGGAAAAAGACCTTGGCAATCTGGAATTTGGCGGGCCGGAACAGGCCAGCCGTGAAGATAAAAAGCGTGTCGGGCGGCAGGAAGTTGTTGTCCAGCGGCGGTACAAGCTGTTTTCGGATGTACAGCGTGCGGACGATATCGAAGTCGTGATCCCGGCGCAGGCGGGCGAAAAACATTTTGACTATATGGAGCCGGTGCAGCTTGTCAACCCGTGGGTGACGGCGGAAGGTTACGCGATCAACGGGAATGGTTATATAGATTTTATTATCCACGCGGATGATATCATCAAGGCGTAAGGAAGAAAGGACGGGTATTGTTTATGGCAAGATTCGGAAATGGATTTACAGGGAGACATGTCCCTACGCTGGGTGAGCTGCGCTTTTCTTCCATGCGCCGTGAGGTCTATGTGCAGAATGAGGACGGTACGCGGTCGGATGTGGTAAAAGAACGTACCTACGATCTGAAAAGCAAAACGCAGGGCCGCATGATCCAGGTGAGTATCCCGGCCAGCGTCCCGGTCCGGGACTATCCGTATAATGCGGTGGTAGACCTCGTGGGCGCGAAATTCGGCGCTGTGGCGCACGCGACGTTCGGCGACAACGCAGATGTAGACTGGTATATCAAGGCGGAGGATATCGTATTGGTCAAGCCCGAACCGGCTTCTGCGCCGAACAGCGGGCAGCCCGCCCAGCCGCGCAAGGACAACCCGCCGGAGAAGAAAGCGTAAGTGATATGAAGCTTTTCCGGTATCGCGGCAAGCGTATCCGTCCGGCAGATAGGGATTTGGTGTTCCGGTCTGCCTGTTGTGTGGTGCTTCCGGTGTTCCTTGCGGCTTTCGCTTTACTCAACTTGAAAACCATCCTGCAAACAGACTGGCGCAGGCTGTTCATGCTGGGCGTCGGCGGCTTTGGTTGGCATATGCCGTATCTGCTGCTCAGTAGTATTGTGTCGGCGGCGGTTGCTGGGACAGTGCTTGTCCTGCTGTACCGTCTATTCCCGGATGTCGTGCGGCAGCTCATGCACCGTCAAAAGCTGGCGCGCATGGTGCTCGAAAATCAGTGGTACGAGCAGGCCGAACGGACAAAGCAGGACGGCTTTTTCAAGGATTTACCCAGTCCGGATACAAAAACGAAGATAGCCCGTTTTCCACGGATGTATTACCGCATGGAAAACGGGCTTTTGCATTTTCAAGTGGAAATCACGATGGGGAAATATCAGGAACCGCTGCTTCATCTGGAAACCAAGCTGGAAAGCGGCCTGTACTGCGAGCTGGTCAGCCGCGAGCTGCGGGACGGGTATGTGGAATATACCCTGCTTTATGACATGGTGGCAAACCGTATCCCGATTGCCGAAGCGAAAGCCGAGGGCGGGCGTCTACGGCTGATGAAGAACGTCTGGTGGGAGTATGACACGCTCCCGCACATGCTGATCGCAGGCGGTACGGGCGGCGGCAAGACGTATTTCATCCTGACGATCATCCAGGCGCTTTTACAGACCGATGCTGTGCTGCATATTTTAGACCCGAAAAATGCTGATCTGGCAGACCTGTCTACTGTGATGCCGGAGGTGTATTACCGCAAGGAGGATATTGCTGCCGGTGTCAGCCGGTTTTGCGACAGGATGATGCAGCGAAGCGAAAGCATGAAATCCATGCAGGGCTATAAGACCGGCGAGAACTACGCCTATCTCAGCTTGGAACCGCACTTTTTGATATTCGACGAATACGTCGCGTTCATGGAAATGCTGAACACGCGCGAACGTGAGGACGTATTAAACAAGCTCAAGCAGATTGTCATGCTGGGACGGCAGGTGGGATTCTTCCTGATCCTCGCCTGCCAGCGCCCGGATGCAAAGTATCTCGGTGACGGTATCCGTGACCAGTTTAACTTCCGTGTCGCGCTGGGGCGTATGTCCGAGCTGGGATACAGCATGATGTTCGGTGAAGTGAAGAAAGAGTTTTTCTTCAAGAACGTCAAGGGGTGCGGCTATGCAGATACCGGTAAGGGTGTCATTACCGAGTTTTATACGCCGGTCGTACCCAAAGGGTATGACTTCCTAAGGGAGATCGGCACACTGGCGGCTGGACTAAAGCAAGTGTGTTCAGATAGGGATATAATGGAGGATTTGCAGTGAATGACAAAGTAGAACGCTTCGTTACAACAAAGGATAGGGACGAAAATATTACGGGAATGGTGCTGTTTCCATACAATGAGGACAAGATAGCAACATGGTTTCATGTAAACGAGCTGGATGAATTGCAGTTCGTAGGAGGTTCGGCATCTGATCTCACCGTACCGGAATTTAATCAGGTCATGCGGGAAGCAGACGGACGGATGCAGAAGGTCGAAAGCAGTATTGACGCTGCTGTGCGTTTCCTTGAAGCGAAGATGCGGGATAATCCGGAGCAGAAAAAAGTTTCCGAAATGGTCTGGCTGGGGTTTGAGGATGCGGCAGTGTGGGAGTTCTGTATGCAGGACAGTTACCGTCCAGCGGATGAGCATGTCGAACTTTCCTTTTCCGGCATACTCCTGCAAGTGACATACCATGTATAGCATTTCTGTCTGCACGCCCCGCCCTGCCGCGCGCGGTGTGCAGCGCGAAAGCCGCCAGCGCGGCAAGGGCGGATGGCGGGCGCGGCGAAGCCGCGCCCGCGTGCCTGAACCCCCTGTATCTAACAGGGGGGTACAAATCGCCAATGGCCAGCCGCTTTACAAAGTAGAAACCCTGATGCCGTCTGGATTTTGGGCTTTTAAGGGTTATGTCAAAAACGGGCGTCAATGTCACATGACGCAGAAAGGAGACCATCTCATGGAAAACAACGAATGGATTTGGCATTTCCGTGAAGAACGGGAACGCAACGGTATTTCGCGCAAGGCGGTTGCCGCTGTTGCAGGTATTTCGCGTGAATACCTGTGCCGTCTGGAAACCGGAAAGCTGCCGGTGACAGACAAGACAAGGAAAAGGCTCGCCGCGGCGCTCAAGACCCTGTACCCAGACCCGCTTAACCTGATGATCGACTATGTGCGGGTGCGCTTCCCTACGATGGACGCAAGGCATATTATTGAAGATGTGCTGCGGCTCAAAATGAACTATATGGCGCAGGAAGATCACGGGCTTTATTCCTATTCCAGTATGTATGTGCTGGGCGATATTGCGGTCATGACTTCACCGATGGAGGAAAAAGGTGTGCTGCTTGAGCTTAAAGGCAAGGGCTGCCGCCAATTTGAAGCCTATCTGGATGGACAGAAAAGAAGCTGGATTGAATTGTTCCGGATGTTTCTCGATGAAAAAGCGGTTTTCAAGCGGATAGACCTTGCAATCAATGATCGGGCGGGGATTTTGGATATCCCCTATCTGTGTGATAAATGCGACCGCGGGGAATGTATCTCGGTATTCCGCAGTTTCAAGGCGTACCGCACGGGCGGGCTTGCACATCTGCGGGAGGAAAACAAGGAAAGCATGGGTGCGACGCTGTATATCGGCTCGATGCAGTCTGACTTGTATTTCTGCATTTACGAAAAGGCATATGAACAGCTTGTGAAAAAAGGAATCCCCGTTGAAGATGCGGAAGTCAAAAACCGGTTTGAAATCCGGCTCAAAAACGACCGTGCTTTCTATGCGGTTTATGATCTGGTGTCTAACGAAAGCCCCGAAGATACTGCATTCGGCATCATCAACCGGTATGTCCGGTTCGTGGATAGGGATAGCCGTAAGCCGCCCGAAGATTGGCCGCTGAATCATATGTGGTCGGTGTTTATTGGGGAACATCGTGACCGGCTCAAACTGACGACTGACCCTGAGCCGTACAGCCTTGAAAAAACGCTGAACTGGCTGTCCCATCAGGTCGCGCCGTCGTGGAAGATGCTGCTGGAGTTAGACCGCAAATGCGGGACAAATATCATGGAAGAAATGCTTGCGGCAACCGAGCTGGCAGATAAGCACCGCAAGATCATTGAACAGCAGCTTCAGGAAATCGGGGATGTTGTAATTACAGAATAAAATGCAAGCAAAAGTTTAATTACAAGCGGAATGGAGGAATATTAGCCTATGAATTTCGGCGTCAACCTTTACAACTGGTTTCTTACGAACGCCCAGTCTCTTGTGCTTATGGCGATCGTGGTGATTGGTATTTATCTCGGCTTTAAGCGCGAGTTTTCCAAGCTCATTGGTTTTCTGGTCGTGTCGCTGATCGCGGTCGGCCTTGTATTCAATGCGGCAGGCGTGAAAGACGTTCTGCTCACGCTGTTCAATCAGATCATCGGCGCATAAGGAATGGGGTGTGGATGTGCGCTATCGTCAAAACCGTATCAAGATGCTGCGCAGGGCGCGTGGTATCACAGTAAAACGACTTGCGGTACTGGTAGGCGTATCACAGAGTATGCTTACAAACTATGAAAATGGAAGCAGTATACCGAGAGATCAGGAAGTATGGGACAGGCTCGCAGTGTATTTCGGTGTGTCTGTCCCTTATCTCATGGGCTTTTGAGTTTGATGTAACGGCTGGTTTCAATGTGAGACCGGCCGTTTTTATGCCTGCATGGTGGAGGTGAGAATGGATTATGGAAGAAATGCGGGTATATGTAGCGAACCTCGGCAAATACAACGAGGGCGAGCTTGTCGGCGACTGGTTTGAACCGCCCATAGACTATGACGAAATGGCGGAGCGCATCGGCCTGAACGAATTTTACGAGGAATACGCCATCCACGACTACGAGCTGCCCTTTGAGATAGACGAGTACACGCCTATTGAGGAAGTCAACCGCCTGTGTGAAATGGTGGAGGATTTGCCGGAGTATATCCAGGATAATTTACGTGAACTGCAAGGCTATTTCAGCAGTATTGAGGATTTGTGCGACCATCAGGACGACATTATCTATTACCCCGGCTGCGAAGATATGGCGGATGTAGCGCGTCAAATGGTGGAGGAAGGTTATATCTCCGTACCAGACCACCTGATATACTACTTTGACTATGAAGCGTATGGGCGCGACTTATCTATGGAGGGTACGTTTGTTGAAACGCGGAATGGTGTGTTTGAGATCGCAGTTTAACCGTTTTCTCTTTCGCCCGCCGCTGTGAGAATGGTGTGGGGGTGTGTCCGGCTGTGGGTAACTGCATGGCAGTTATCCATAACCGGGCGCAGGGGGCGAGGAAAGACGCAGGCGGCGTGGGCCTCGTTCCTCGCCCCCTTACCCATATATTTTTGGAAAACAGGAGTTAGAACAAATGAATCATACTAAAGATGCCCGCCGTATCGGCCTTGTCGATGTGGACGGGCACAACGGTTTCCCGAACCTTGCGTTGATGCGGATTTCTGCATGGCACAAGGCACTGGGTGATATGGTCGAGTGGTGGGACGGGATGCTGCCCTATGACCGCATCTATATGAGCAAGGTGTTTACCTTTTCACCGGATAACGATACGGTCATGCAGTCGGATGAGATCATCAGGGGCGGTACCGGGTACAGGGATTACGGCAGCCTGCCGGAGGAAATAGAAGCCATGCCGCCGGACTACTCGATTTACCCGCGTTACCCGTATGCTGTCGGTTTCCTTACGCGCGGCTGTATCCGTTCCTGCCCGTGGTGTATCGTCCCGCGCAAAGAGGGCGGCATCCGCCCTGCCGCGACATGGCAGGAGATCAAGCGTCCGGACAGCCGGACGATCATTTTTTTGGACAATAATGTGCTGGCGCACGAGCACGGTTTGCAACAGATAGAGGAAATGGGCCATGCGGATGTGAAAGTGGATTTCAACCAAGGGTTAGACACCCGGCTTATTACACCGGAGATCGCCGCAATGCTCGCTAAGCTGCATTGGGTGAAGTATGTGCGGCTGTCCTGTGATACGTCTGATATGCTGCCTGTGATCGCGCAGGCCGTCGCCTATCTGCGGGAAGCCGGTATCGGTACACACCGCCTGTGGTCGTATATGCTGGTGCAGGATGTAGAGGAAGCGTATCACCGCGCGCTTGTCTTGAAAGCATTAGGCATCCAGCCATTCGCACAGCCGTACCGGGACTATGACGGCGGGTGTGAGCCGACAGCAGAACAAAAGCGGTTTGCCCGCTGGGTAAACCGCAAAGAAATATTCTATACCTGCGGCTGGCATGAGTACCGCAGACGGAAATAGAAAGAGGTGCAATGATGTGAAGAAAATACGAAGTTACAGCAGTATCTGGTCTGTTGAGAAAGTCATATACGCGATCAATGATATGCGCCTGCCGTTCCCCATCACCTTTTCGCAAATGGCTTGGTTTGTCGCCTGCGAGTTTGCGGTGCTGGCGCTGGGCGGACTGCCGCCGCTCTCCATGATAGACGGTGCGCTGCTCAAGTATTTCGGTATCCCCGTCGGCGTCACATGGTTTATGAGCCAAAAAACGTGGGACGGCAAGAAGCCGTTCAGCTTTGTCAAGTCGTATACGGCCTACCTGCTGCGCCCTAAACAGACCTTTGCAGGCAAGGCAGTAAAATTCCGCAAGGAGAAAACAGGACAGCCCATTACGGCGGTTAGGAGCGTGATAATAGATGCAGTATCCGATTAAATATATCGAAAACAACCTTGTCTGGAACCATGACGGGGAATGCTTCGCATACTATGAGCTTATCCCATACAACTACTCGTTTTTAAGTGTGGAACAGAAAGAAGCGGTACACGATGCGTTCCGTCAGCTTATCGCCCAGAACAGGGACGGCAAGATACACGCCCTGCAGATCAGCACGGAATCCAGCATCCGTGCGGCGCAGGAGCGTTCCAAGGCGTATGCTTCCGGCAACCTGCGGGAAGCGGCGCTGCGCCGCATAGACGGACAGACGGAAGCCCTTGTCTCCATGATCGGGGAAAATCAGGTGGACTACCGGTTCTATATCGGCTTCAAGCTGCTGCTGAACGAGCAGGACAGCGGGAATATCGGCCGTCAGGCGGCAAATATCTTTTCCGGTTTCCTGCGGGATGTGAACCATACCCTGATGGGTGATTTCGCATCCATGCCGAATGATGAAATACTGCGCTATCAGAAGATGGAAAAGCTGCTGGAAAGCAAGATTTCGCGCCGGTTTAAGGTGCGGCGGTTGGATAAGGATGATTTCGGCTATCTGCTGGAACACCTGTACGGGAAAAGCGGCACCGCGTATGAGGACTATGAATTTCATTTGCCCAAAAAGAAATTAAAGGGTGAAACGCTTGTCAAGCGGTACGACCTGATCAAGCCCACGCGCTGCCTGATGGAAGAATACGGGCGGTACCTGCGCATATCGCATGATGACTGTGAGGCGTATACTGCTTATTTCACGATCTCGGATGTGGTCGGGGAGCTGGATTTCCCGTCGTCCGAGATTTTCTATTATCAGCAGCAGCAATTCACGTTCCCCGTCGATACCAGCATGAATGTTGAGATCATCACCAACAAGAAAGCCCTGTCCACTGTCCGCAATAAGAAAAAGGAATTAAAGGATTTGGACAACCATGCGTGGGAAAGCGGGGACGAGACCAGCACATCAATTGCGGAAGCACTGGACAGTGTGAATGAGCTGGAAACCGAACTGGGGCAAAGCAAGGAAGCCATGTACAAGCTGTCCTATGTGGTGCGCGTCACCGCGCCGGACGAGGAAGAACTCAAGCGGCGGTGCAATGCGGTACGGGATTTCTACGACGATATGAACGTCAAGCTGGTGCGCCCGGTGGGTGATATGATCGGCCTGCACCATGAGTTTATCCCGGCAAGTAAGCGGTATATGAACGACTATATCCAGTATGTTACGAGTGATTTCCTTGCGGGTCTCGGTTTCGGCGCGGCGCAGATGCTCGGGGAAAAGGACGGTATCTATCTTGCCTATGGCGTGGACACCGGCCGGAATGTGTATTTGCAGCCCGCGTTGGCCAGCCAGGGCGTGAAAGGCTCGGTCACAAACGCGCTGTCTGCGGCGTTCCTCGGCTCGCTCGGCGGCGGCAAGAGCTTTGCCAATAACCTGCTGGTGTATTACGCGGTGCTGTACGGCGCGCGGGCGCTGATCGTAGACCCGAAAGCGGAGCGCGGGAACTGGAAGCGTGATTTCCCTGAGATCGCGGACGAGATCAATATTGTCAACCTGACCTCGGACGAGCGCAACCGTGGGATGCTGGACCCCTATGTCATCATGCGCCGCCCCAAGGACGCGGAAAGTCTTGCGATAGATATTCTCACGTTTTTAACCGGCATTTCCTCGCGGGATGGCAACCACTTCCCCATCCTGCGGCGGGCGGTGCGCACGGTCACGAACAGCAAACGGCGCGGCCTGTTCTGTGTCATTGAGGAATTACGCAAAGAGGGTTCACCGCTTGCGGTGAGTATCGCAGACCATATTGAGAGCTTCACGGACTACGACTTTGCGCACCTGCTGTTTTCGGATGGGAACATCAAAAAGTCCATCAGCCTTGAAAAGCAGCTCAATATCATACAGGTGGCCGATCTGGTGCTGCCGGACAAGGGTACTTCGTTTGAGGAATTTACGACGATGGAGCTTTTGTCTGTCGCCATGCTCATTGTTATCAGCACCTTTGCGCTGGATTTCATCCATACGGACAGGAGCGTGTTCAAGATCGTGGATTTGGATGAAGCATGGTCGTTCCTGAACGTGGCGCAGGGCAAGACGCTGGCAAACAAGCTGGTACGTGCAGGCCGCGCCATGAATGCAGCGGTGTATTTCGTCACGCAGAACGCGGCAGACCTCGCGGACGAAAGTCTGAAAAACAATATCGGTCTGAAATTCGCGTTCCGCAGTACGGACATTGTGGAGATCAAAAAGACGCTGGAATTTTTCGGCCTTGACCCTGAGGACGAGGGTAACCAGAAGCGGCTGCGGAACCTCGAAAACGGACAATGTCTGATGCAGGACTTATACGGGCATGTGGGCGTCGTGCAGTTCCATCCGGTGTTTGCGGATTTCCTGCATGGGTTTGACACAAAGCCGCCGATGAAAGCCGGGGTGGCAGTATGACGTACGGGAGATATAATTTCAGACAGATAAAGCGTACAGCGGTTGCCTTGCTGATGATAACGGCAATCGCTGTTTTGCTGTTTACTGCTTTTTGCCCGTCTGCGGGCGCGGTGGGGCTGGTGGATGATAGTGTGGATGCGGCGCACGAGTACAGCCGCTACCCGCTGGAAAATTACCAGCTTGACTTCTACGTTGACAACGGGTGGGATTGGCTGCCGTGGAACTGGATAGACGGCATCGGCAAGCAGGTCATGTACGGCCTGTACTGCATCACCAACTTTATCTGGACGATCAACCTGTATCTTTCCAACGCATCCGGCTATCTGGTGCAGGAAGCATACGGGCTGGATTTTATTTCAGATGCGGCGGACGAGATCGGCCGGAACATTCAGTCTATCGCAGGCATTTCGCCCAGCGGACTTTCTTCGGATGGGTTTTATGCGGGATTCCTCCTGCTGATTATCCTGATTGTTGGCGCGTATGTGGCTTATGTTGGTCTGATAAAAAGGGAAACCACAAAGGCCGTACGCGCGGTGATGAACATGGTGATGATCTTCGTGCTGTCCGGTGCGCTGATCGCCTATGCGCCGGACTGTGTGAAGCGCCTGAACGAGTTTTCCGAGGACGTCAGCACAGCGAGCCTTTCGGTTGGGACAAAGATCGTCCTGCCGGACGCGGAGAACAGCGGCGCGGACAGTGTGGATTTGATACGGGACAGCCTGTTTTCCATCCAGGTAAAGCAGCCGTGGCTGCTTCTGCAATTCGGCGATACGGACACGGACGCGGTAGGCGAAGAACGCATTGATAACATCCTATCCGCGAGCCCCAGTGAAAACAATGGCGAGGATCGGGAAAACGCAGTCAAGGCCGAGATCGAGGACAACGGGAATACAAACCTCACGGTTACGAAAACGGTGAACCGGCTCGGCACAGTGTTTTTCCTGTTCCTGTTTAATATCGGCATTTCGGTGTTCGTGTTCCTGCTTACCGGCATGATGATCTTCTCGCAGGTGCTTTTCATCATCTATGCGATGTTCCTGCCGGTGTCGTTTGTGCTCAGCATGGCGCCGACGTTCGAGGGCAGCAGCAGGCGCGCGGTAATCAAGCTGTTCAATACGATCCTGGCGCGGGCGGGTATTACGCTTGTCATCACGGTGGCTTTCAGCATTTCCACGATGCTGTACCGCATTGCAAGCGGCTATCCGTTTTTTATCATTGCGTTTTTGCAGGTGGTCGTGTTCGCGGGGATCTATTTCAAGCTGGGCGACCTGCTCAGCATATTCTCCCTCCATGACGACGGTGCCCGCGGCATGGGCAGGTATATCATGCACCGCCCGCGGATGTTCCTGCACCATCAGCTTCACAGGCTCAACCGTACCATGCGCGCGGCGACGGCCAGCAGACCGAATGATGGCGGCAGTGCGCAGAACAGCCGTTCCAGCAGCGCATCAGGGGGAGCATACCGGTACCGCAGTAACCGGCCGAACGGTGGAAGCAGCGGGGCATCACAGCCGGGTGCTGTACACAGTTTACCGGAAACATCTGCAAAGGAGATTACGTCTGGTGGGGTATCCCATACAGAGGGCTATGCGGATAAAGCCGTTTCGGCTGATGCAGAGAACCGCAGACCGGATGCCCCTGCGGTTTATCTGCTTGGCGCAGCGCGGCAAGTATCCGGACAGTCCGAAACGGATATGCCGCGGCAGGCAGCAGATTCGGATAGTGCAGCGCCGGACAGTGCGCACAGGGCGACAGAAAGCAATGCGCGCCCGATGGCAGTCCCGGTTTCTCACAACTATGATATTTCGGATAGGAAAAATATGAAACAGGCGGAGCAGTCGTCCATACACGCAAGGCCGGCCGTAGCAGCTCCAGCGGCAAAGCCGGTGCAGGAGGAAGGGCAGCGGACAGCGGCAAAACAGCCTGCCCCGCCACAGCAGGAGCGCCCTGTCAGCCCGGTACACAGTACAGAGACACAGCCGCATGAGCGTCCGGCAGCGGTGGCAGCGCCGAAACTCGTATCATCTACAGGTAATGCGTCAAGCAATCCAGCGCCGCACAAGCGTCCGCTGGCAGCACAGCCGGTAAGTACAGTCCAACAGGCCGCGCCGCAGACAGAAGCGGCAAAGCAGCCCGTCCATGTCGGGATCCGGAGGACGGATGCAGTAAACCGTCCGGCTGTGCGGCAGGACGCAGAGGGCAAGCCTGTTATGCCTATGCAGGAAAACCATGCCGCGCGGGAACAGGACAAACCGGCGGTTTCGCGGCCTGCGGTGAAGGGTTCGGTTGTATCAAAGCGGGCTTCCGCAAAAGGGAAGGCGGGAAAGGCACAGCGGAAAAATGCTTCCTCTCCGAAAAACAGGGGGGATAGCAATACCAGCCGTACAGACAGCACGAAGGACGGGGGCGGCGGCAGATGAAACTGAAATATCTTGCGCTGCCCCTTGCAGGGCTGTTTGCCGCCTTTTTCTGCCTGCTCCTGTTGGTTGCCCTCCTGTTTGCATCAGACGAGGACGGCGGCAGGGGCGGCATTTACTATGGCGGCGCAAACCTGTCTGCCGAGGTGCTGGCGCACAGGCCGATGGTGGAGCGGTACGCGGCGCAGTACGGCATTTCCGAGTACGTCGATGTCCTGCTTGCGATCATGCAGGTGGAATCCGGCGGTACGCTGGAGGACGTGATGCAGTCGTCAGAATCTATGGGCCTGCCGCCAAATTCTCTGGATACAGAAAGCTCAATCCGGCAGGGCTGTGAGTATTTCTCGGAGCTGCTTGCCAAGGCGGACCGGCTCGGCTGCGATCTGGACAGCGTGATACAGGCGTACAACTACGGCGGCGGGTTTCTGGATTATGTAGCGTCGCACGGCGGCAAGTACAGCTTCGAACTGGCGCAGGCGTTTGCAGAGGAAAAGTCCGGCGGGGTGCGTGTTACCTACAAGAATGAAATATCCATCGCGGAAAACGGCGGCTGGCGCTACAACTACGGCAATATGTTCTATGTCCGGCTGGTATCGGAGTATTTGTATGCCGCACAGTTTGATAACGAGACCGTAAATGCGATCATGAATGAAGCACTGAAATACCAGGGCTGGGAATATGTCTACGGCGGTGCGTCCCCGACAACATCCTTTGACTGCTCCGGCCTGACGCAATGGTGTTATGGCGTGGCGGGTATCACGCTGCCGCGCACCGCACAGGCGCAGTATGACGTGACCCGGCACATCCCGTTCGGGGACGCCCAGCCCGGCGATCTGGTGTTCTTTCAGGGGACGTATAACTGCGGCGATTATATCACGCACGTTGGGATTTATGTGGGCGATAACCGGATGTACCACGCAGGAAACCCGATCGGGTTTGCAGATTTGACCAGCGCCTATTGGCAGGCGCATCTGGTCTGTGCCGGACGGGTAGGACAATGAATGACGAAAGGCAGGAAAATGATATGTTCCAGAATAGAAACAAAAGTCAGGAGAAACAGAAAAAACCGCGTGTCCTCAGCATTGGGACGCGGCGGCCGGTGGTGATCGCGCTGTGGGCGCTGCTTATCTGCGCGTTTGCTTTCGCGGTGTATAAGGATTTTACAGCGGTGGATACGCATACCGTCCATGAAACGACGGTAGTGCAGGAGGAAGTCACGGACACGAATGCAATAGAGAGCTTTGTGACCAATTTCGCCAAGGTGTATTACTCATGGGAACAGTCTGCGGCTTCAATAGAGCAGCGCACGGAAAATCTGAAATATTATCTCACGGACGAGCTGCTGACCCTGAACGTGGACACGGTGCGCAGTGATGTGCCGGTATCTTCTAAAGTGGAAGATGTGCAGATTTGGTCTGTGGAAGAAATTGGGGATAAAGTGTATAAAATTGTCTATTCTGTGTCGCAAAATGTCATAAACGGGGAGGAAAGCAGTGTTATAACGTCTGTTTATGAGGTTTCCGTGTATGTGGACGATGCGGGCGATATGGTCATCATCCAGAGCCCTACAATCACGGGCAAGCCCCAAAAGTCCGGCTACGTTCCTGAAACTGCCGAGCCGGACGGTACGGTATCCGCGGAAGAAACTACGGAGATCACAGAGTTTTTGACCACGTTTTTCACGCTGTACCCAACGGCGACGGAACAGGAGCTTTCTTATTATGTCAGCGGTGGTGCGCTGCCGGTGATTGGGAACGACAGCTATGTGTTTGCGGGGCTGGTGAATCCGGTCTTTACCAAGAACGGCGATGCTGTGACGGCGAATGTGGCGGTGCAGTATCTTGACCAGCGGACGGGTATGACGCAGGTGTCGCAGTTTACGTTGCATCTGCGGCAGGTTGAGGGGAATTGGAAAATCAGTTGTTAATATTAGAAAAACCATCCGTCCAATGGGCGGATGGTTTCCTTTTTATCAGTCATAGCTGATTTTACCGTTCTTATCACAGGTTATAGACATAGTGAGTTTTTTCCCGCCTGCATAATTGAAAGTGCAGTAGCCGGATACTTTGTTCCCCGACCGCGACGAATCGCCGGAATAACCATACGAGGAGGAAGCGGACCAGCTATCGGCCGTTGCCTTAGAAGTTACAGTATCATACTGAAATGTTCCATTCAAATAGAACGTGCCGATATAGGTGTTTCCATGATAAGCATCAGCTTTAGATGTTGCGGTTTTCTGATAAATGGCTCTGGTTGCTGCTTCGGGAACATACTCAGTTAGCGTTACTTTCAGGTAATAGCCGTCTCCACAATCAATAATTGTGGTGTTGGAAACATCAGCAGCAAAGGCTGGAATTGTAAAACATACAAGCATAAGAACTGCTAAAACTATGGAACAAATACGCTTTTTCAAAATGAAGCCTCCTAATTTTCTAACATTTCATCAGAAATAAGTTGCCCGTCGCTTTCTGTGTTAGAACGAGTAAAATAGAAATCTCCGCGTATAACTTGCTGTGCATGTATGTAATATGCAGCCAGCAATAGTAACAATACGATTAAAATGCCTATTACGAGAGTAATGACAAATCGATGCTTGCGCTTGCTAACAGCAATTTCAGTCTCGTCAACGCTTTCCAGCAGTTGTTCTGCAATCTGCTCAGGATTACCAACTTTTGCACATAGTTCGTTGTATGACAATTCCGAATAAGCCGATAATTCCTGTTTCAATCCGTTCAATAACTTGGAGCGTGTTGCTTTAGAACAGATTAGTTTGCGGGAAACTGCACGTACATATTGACGCACAATCTTATCCTCCATCATGCGTTGCCACCTCCGGTGTTTTGATGAATTTGCTGTATCGCTTTAGACATTTCAGCATAAACGGCCTCTATCTGTCGCAAATACGATATCCCATCGGAAGTGATTTCGTAATACTGGCGGACACGGTTATCGTCTGAAATCGCTTTTTGGCCTTCGCACACATACCCTTGAGATAACAGGCGTTGGATTACAGGATAGAGCAGAGAAATAGTATATCTGCCATCACTGCGTTTAGATATCTCTCGCATCATCTCATAGACATACATTGGTTGCTCAGATAGCAACAAAAGCACGAGCAAGGGATTCAATGCGCGTTTGAAGTAATCTGCAAAGGAGTGGCCAGTATCCTTGGTAGATTTGCTTTCCTTTTTCATGGCGCCACCAAACATGTTTGTTGAAATTATACTATCACATCATTTCAGTTTCGTCAATATTTAGTATTGCTTAATAATTTGCATTTATATATAATTGGATTATCAAATTACATCATATAAAACAGTTTTTTACAAAGGGGTGATAGAAGAATATACTTTAGGAAGATTTACTATCTAATCGAGAAAGAAGGGTGAAGTATGTATAGTAAATGTAAAAGAATGGTTGGTTTATTACTGATCTGTGTCCTTGCATTGGGAGTTTCAGCCGCTGCGTTTGAAACGCAGATAGAGCCTCGTGATAATTGGCATGATTATACCGGTGAGCTTCCGGCGGATACTGGTGATGTGGAAGTTTCAACAGTTAAAAAGGCATATACAAACAACTATTTTGCTGTGTCTTGCAAATCATCGCGATCCGGATTAGGTTCTGTAAATGTTTGGACTGAAACCGGTTGGGGGGTAAATGCTTCATCTCCCAATCACCCCATTACCGCAAATGGAATAATTAATAATGTGAATTATACTAACAAACCGTCTATTCAAACTGAAGTCACACTGAATATTGATAATAATAGCGTTACCTCTACCACTTATCCAATTGAGGGTAGGTGGTCTCCATACTAAGCGTATTGCTATTATGAATTTAAGTTAAACGTATTGTATAACATATTATATGAAGATACCTTGGGGAGTGCTTATATGGCGACTTCCCAAGGTTATTTATGAGGTTAATATGAGTTGCTTAAGAATAGATATCAAAAGGTTATATAATTCAATTACTGTAAGGATAGTTTTGGGTGTGCTGTTTTTTTTAGCAATTGTAGATCCCTTATATTCTCGTTTTTTAACGCTTGATTCTATGTTTGCTTCATACTATGGAATCAACGCTTACCAGTATTGGCTTTTCAACTTTCCCGGTGGCATTGGATTTAAAGTTTATCATGCACTGTTTTTACTTCTTCCTGTATTATCGACTGGTTTTATTCTATTTTATGATCAGAAAACCTCTTTCAAAATATATAACATTGTTAAACAAGGTAGAGCAATATATTTGACTTCCAAGGTTATATCTGTGTTTCTTGTTACAATGGTAAACTCAATTGTCTCTTTTTCTATAAATATTTTAATAACATTTTCCATATTTCCACAAAATTCGATCATGACAGATGTCTATCGGATGTTTATTCCTATTGAACATTCTGCAGCAAATTTTTTTTACGAAATTTCACCTGTTTTATCAGCAGTTTTTTTCGCATTTTTAAATTCCCTGGCACTGTCTGTATTGGCGGCTTTAACTGTTATTATACATATGATATTTAGATTTCCAAACATATATGTGGCTTTTTTCGTTCCCTCTATTTTATGCCTATTAATAACTTATGGAAGTGACTTTTTACTACCTAAACGTTTTGTCTTACGAAATTTTTTGCAGCCGTTGAATTCGTGTTACGAAGGAGCTGCGCAGCTTAAGGACATACTATTGGTTTTAAGTGGATATTTTATTCTCGAAATATTATTATTTACGATTGCTTATAGAAGAAATAGGGATATAATATGATTCTATTTAGTCACAAAAGTAAATATTTTATTTGGGTGGGATTCCTTTACTTTATATTCCCGTTATTATGTATTTCTTTTTTTGCTGATACGCAAGATTTGTGGTTCAAAAACATTTTCTCAGACAAAACATTTGTTATGCTTATTATGCCTGCATTTGTGCTTGGTGCTGTCATAATAGATTCTTCTATCAGTCCAGTTATTATGGTACGTACAAAAAATAAGTTACATTCATTTACTTTGTTGCGTGATCAGCAGTATTGGTTTGCAATAATTTATACCATTATTTGGATGCTTTCTATCATTTTCATTACTCAGATTATTTTCGGAAAAATTTATGCAATATCCTTTTGGGGGTTAATTAGAGAATTTGCAAGATGTATTTGTGGATTTATTATATTTATAAATATATCTTTAATTATAAAAGTAAAATGCAAGAAAAAATATATGGCAGCATCATATATTGTAGTCTATATTTTTTTTACTGCAGAAATTTTTTCGATTGTTCCACTATTAAATAAGTTTTTCCCAATTAATATATATTTGATTTTTAGCTGGTTATTTAGAGATACTATAATAAGTTATTTAGTTATCGCCGGCTGGATAAGTGTTACATATTATCTTGGAAGAAAATCGTCCAAAAATATGGATGTCCTTTAAATGATAATAGTGTTGGAAAGAGGATATTATGCTTATTAAATTACAAGATGCTACAAAAATACTTGATCACAGATTTGTAATTAATAATATAAATTTTGAGTTTAAAAGTGGAAATATTTATGGGATTGTTGGACAAAATGGTAGTGGAAAGACAATGCTTCTACGAGCTATAGCAGGGCTAATCTGTTTAAATCGTGGTACTATTACTGTAGATGGCAAAGTTTTGAATAAAGATATATCTTTCCCGCCTGATATAGGAATCATTATTGAAAAGCCTGAACTATTACCATATCTTAGCGGGTTAGAGAATTTAAAATTACTTGCAGAGATAAGAAACATAATATCTTATGATGATATTAAGCATTATATGGATAAATTCGGATTAAATTTCAACTCCAAGCAGATTGTAAAAAAATATTCTTTGGGAATGAAACAAAAATTAGGAATTATTCAAGCAATTATGGAGGATCCTTCCTTACTTCTTCTTGACGAACCATTCAATGCGCTTGATGCAGAGTCGGTAGATATTTTGCGAAGTATATTACTTCAATACAAAGAACAGGGAAAATTAATCATTTTAACTTCCCATCATCAAGAAGATATAATGTCAGTCTGTAATCAAGTTATCCATTTACAGGATGGATGCATATTAAACTGATAGCAAAAATATCATAAAGATAATGCCGCTTCAAGATGAGGCGGCATCATTTCTGTTATAAGTGGTTATAATGTATTCTACTAATTCCGGCGTTAGTCCGCATATATCGGCTATTTGATAAAGAGTATAGCCGCATTGAGCATAGTCCTGAATCTCAGTTGCTGGATGCAACAGCAGCGCCATAAAACGGTTCGCTTCTGTTTCCAGCTTGTTTACAGAATAGAGCGTGTTTGCTCTCAGAAATGGTGTATTGCTTTTCGGGTGTAAGATTGCATGTCCTAATTCGTGCGCGCATACTTGCCGCTGTCGCTCTTTTGAAAGGTCTTGATTGATATGTATGAACTTGATTCTGTGTGTGCGGCTGTAATATCCTCTGATACTTCCAAGGGGTTCGTGGAGAACTCGAATACCGAGTTTTGCAGCGATTGTGAACGGGTCTCTGGTATCACATTTTCGGCATAACATATCGACCTTATGCTTTATTGACAATATGCAGCACCTCTATTTCATTTCCGGTACTTTTTTGGAGTAAACTTTTGCTTGGCAATCCGTTTGGAAATTTCAAGCTGGTTTTGCAGGCTAATGCGCAGGAGTTCCCGCGTTTCATCGTCGATTGGCTCACCATCAAACATCAGGCTTGCTTCGGCGTCGCCAAGATCACCTAAAATCATATCCAGTCTTTTTGCTATGTCACGCTCGTCCCGCCTTGTCAGGACGGGCGTTTCTTTTTGCTCCATGTTAAGTAAAAATTCAATCGGCACATTTAGGTAATCGGCAATTTTTGAAAGGTTTTTAGTAGAAAGGTTTTTCTTTCGTCCCACTTTGAGATCGGACAGCGATGCACGGCTTATTTTACATTGCCTGCATAGCTCTGTAACTGTAATTCCTTTTTCCGCGCACAATGCAGCTATTTTGTTGTACAACTCTGACATAAAATCACCCGTCCATTTGTAGTATATGCCAAAATTACGTAAAAACGAAATTTTACACGTTGACACTTACGCGACAGAATAATATAATTCACTCATAGATTTCGCTAAAACGTAATTTATAGAACAAATATATAATATTACACTTTTATGTAAATGTCAATAGAAAGGAAGTAGTTGACCATGAAAAAAAGGGAACTTTGCTCGTTTGGTAAAAAAATTAACCATCGGCTTATTGCTCTTGAGCAAAGCAAAGGCTGGCTGATCGAAGAAGTCAAGCGGCACACAGGGTTATATTTTGACCGCTCCTATCTTCGCAAAATCGAAACCGGACAGCTTGCGACGCCGAAAATCGTGGATGCGATATGCGAAATACTTGGCATCGCTGTTCAGGGTGATTATACCAAAAGGAAAGACCAATAAAATGTACTTTTTGAAAAAGGAAAGCGGATTACATATGCACCTTGAAAATTGAATATACAGGCAGCAGATACAAAACTGTTTGCGCCGAGCTGCGGTACCCATGCGCGGGGACGCCGGACAAGTCCGGCAGAGCGGTAAACCATGACGGTACGAAATACGGGGCGGCACCCGTAAAGCGACGACACGCAGACAGATAATGAGACTTCCGCCCAGCCACAGACACAAGCAATGGGGGCGGCTGATGTGAGAACCACGCAGAGGTAAAACGGCCTATGGAATCGTTCGCCAGCGATCATCTGTCTGCTTCCCCACAAGCCGGGGCGTTGAGAACAAATAGGCTTGGCAGCAGGAAAGGATGTGTCTAAAGTGTTTTAAGGTTTTGCGGCAGACGGGAGATTACTGTCTGTCGCGCGTACATCACAACAAGCAGACAGGATGTGAATGAAATGCCAGATTGGGAAATCCAACCAAAGAAACATAAATACGAGGTTGGCGAACGTGTATTAGTGCGGCCCGCAATCATAGATTGTATCTGGGCAAAAACCAGTTGCCGTAAGACCGTACCTGCTACTGTTATCTTTGTCCATCCGGACGACCGGTTCATTGTAGCAGAATATCAGGTATGTGCTTCGTTCTTTGGCAGGACGGTATCTACGATACGGGAAAGTTTTTTAATTCCAAAAGTTCAGTGTTTGGAGTGGGAGTGAAATAAATGTATAAACGTGGTGATGTGTTTTGGGCTGATCTCAGTCCTGTTATTGGTTCAGAACAGGACGGCGTGCGTCCTGTTGTAATTTTGCAAAATGATATTGGAAACAAATACTCGCCTACGGTGATTGTAGCGCCGCTTACAAGCAATTTGCATCGGGACAAGCATCTTGTTACTCATGTGCCCGTCTGTATGCAGGGCTTGCCGCAATATTCGGTTGTGTTGTTAGAACAGATACGGACAGTAGATAAAGCACGACTGGGGAATTTTGTCGGTGTAATGGATAAAGAGACATTGAATAAGATTGATGAAAGTGTGATGTGCAGTTTGGGGCTGACGGATGGATTTAGAACATAGAGCAATCGCCCGTCTGCGGTTGGCAGCGGAAATGAGCGAAGCCTATTACGGTAAGCCATTGATTATTACAGTGAGTGGCGGGAAAGACAGCGATATATGCCTGTACCTTGCCGCCGCTTCCGGTATCCGCTATGAGGTCATGCACAACCATACCAGCGTGGATGCACCGGAGACTGTATACCACGTGCGCGAGCAGTTCCGGCGTTTGGAGCTCGCCGGTGTGAAATGTACTGTCAATTACCCGACTTACAAGGGCGTACCGGTCAATATGTGGATGCTTATACCGCAAAAGCTGATGCCGCCCACAAGAACAGTAAGATACTGCTGTTCGGTGCTGAAAGAAAGCGGCGGCGCTGGCCGCATGATTACGACGGGTGTCCGCTGGGCGGAAAGCGCCAGCCGCCGTACCAAACGCGGCATTTACGAGAGTATGCCGCACGATCTCAGCAAAAAGGTCATTATCAACAACGATAATGCAGATACCCGCCTTTTGTTCGAGAGCTGCAAATTGCAGGCGAAGCGGGTCTGCAATCCCATTGTGGATTGGTCGGACTATGATGTGTGGTCGTATATCCATGCTGAGAGAATACCGATAAATCCGCTGTATTCGTGCGGCTTCCATAGGGTCGGTTGTGTGGGTTGCCCGATGGCAGGACGTCGAATGCGTCTGTTTGAGTTCGGCCGGTATCCCACGTATCAGCGCGCCTACATCCGTGCCTTTGAGCGAATGCTCGAAGAACGTGTTGCACGCGGCAAGCTCGACAGCACATGGCGTGCTGGGACAACTGGCGAGGATATATTCCGCTGGTGGATGCAGGACCGGAATATCGAGGGACAAATGAAGATTGAGGGCTTTGACGGATAGAGCCCAGGTATGTACCGTGCGGATTCCCGCGCGGTTTTATTATATACACGCCAAATTTCAAGGGGGTGGTTCCAGTGTGCTACTCGGTGCATGGTTAATCCATGCAGTATCGGTTTGGAAATAAGTTTGAGATGGAGGGATGAGGAAATGGATTTTTTGAAGAAACGGCTCAAGCGGCTTACGTCGATGGGGCTGGCATTGCTCTTGTCTGCGTCGGCGTTTCCGGCCACGGCCTTTGCCGCGTCGGACAGCACCAGCACGCTTGCCGAAGTAACGGCAAAGTATATCGACGCGGAAAACGGCAAGGAGATTGCCGAGCAAGAGATATATAGCGTAACACATGAGGAACGGCAGCCGCAGGAAATCGAGAACTACACCTACGTCGATTACACGGAAAACGTCGAGTACGTCTACTCCCATAAGGATCTGACTTATATTGTCGGCTACCCGGACGAAAGCGTGCGGCCGGATGCTTCCATGACCCGTGCAGAAGCAACTACGGTCTTTTACCGTCTCTATGACGGCGAGTATCCAGAGTTTGAGCGCCGCATGTCAAACGGCACGTTCGAGGACGTCAAGACGGATTACTGGTTCTACAAAGAAGTCGAAACGCTGTATAACATTGGAATTGTAGACGGCACGGATGAACACAAATTCTCGCCGGATGCGCCCGTCACCCGCGCGGAGTTTGCCGTCATGGCGGCGCGGTTCGCCAATTTGGACTACGAGGGCGGCAATCTCTTTGACGACGTTCCCAACGGCCATTGGGCGTACAGCTATATCAATGCAGCCGCAAACGCTGGCTGGGTAGAGGGCTACCCGGACGGCAGTTTCCGGCCGGATGAGCCGATCAGCCGTGCCGAGGTCGTGCGGCTGGTAAACGGTATGATTAACCGTAACGTCACGCTGGACAAGCTGAAAGAGCTGGGCATCGAATGTCCGTACAATGATCTGGTTGAGAATCACTGGGGTTACTGCGATCTGATAGAAGCCAGCATTCCGCACAGCGCGGAAGAATGGCACGGCCTCAGCTACAATGACGGTATTTACAACATCATCGTTGAAAAATTCATAGACCAGAACGGCAAGGAACTTGCTGAAACTGTCACCACAGCGGGCAAGGAAGAAAGTTCACCCAAGGTCATCCCGGCATACGAGTACCGCGGCTATATCCGCACGATCGTTTATCAGTACACGAACGGTGATGCGATCCCGTCCATTGAAAAGACGGCGAACGCCAAAACCGCCAATGTAGGCGATACCCTGACCTATACGGTGAAGCTGACGAATGATGAAGCAGCTTCTTCCGCGTGGAAAGAAGTCGTCCTCACCGACGAAATTCCGGACGGCTTGACTTTCGCGGATGGCAGCGTGTACGTAGAAAGCAAGGCGGCAAAGCACTCGTTTGAAAACGGATTGCTTTCTGTCCCTCTGGGCGACATTGCCGCAGGTCAGACGGTTTCAGTCACTTTCAAAGCAACCGTGAACAGCGATATGTACAACCAGACGATCTACAACACCGCAGTCGCCGAGGGCGCAAACGGTATCGTTAAGGATGAAAGCGGTAGCGAAACCGGCAAGTATGAGGACACAGACGACGGTGTTTATATCAACAAGGGCGACACCGCGCCCTATGTGGAAAAACGTGCGGACAAGCCTTCCGCCGAGGTCGGCGATAAGATCACCTATACCGTCACGCTCGGCAACGCAGAGGGTGCCGTTTATGAAATCGAAAACGCTTCCATGACCGACATTATCCCGGCGGAACTGGATTTTGTGGACGGCAGCGTGCAGGTAGACGGTGTAAGTACAGGTTATTCATTCGATAACGAGACCCGTACCCTGACCGTGCCGCTGGACAGAATTGCACCGAATACAAAAACGACGGTTACTTTTGCAGCGACCGTCAATGAATCGGCCTACGGCAAAACAGTTTACAACACTGCGGTCATGTCCGGTGACAATATTTCGGACACCGAGGGCACAGACGACGGTGTTGCCATCGGTGACGGTAAAGCCCGCCCCAGCATTGAGAAGTCGGCGGACAAGTCCTCTGCCAAGGTCGGCGACAAGATCACCTATATTCTGACGCTCTCTAACAGCGAGACCGCGACTGTACCCGTAGAAAATGCGGCCGTTACTGATGTTATCCCTGCTGGCCTGACGTTCGAGTACGGCTCGGTCATGCTGGACGGCAGCGGCACGAGTGATTTCACCTATGATGAAAATACCCGCCTGCTGACGGTAAACGTCGGCAGCATTGAGCCGGATACCAGCCGCACGGTTTCCTTTGTGGCGACCGTCAACGAAGATGCCTACAATACGACGATTCAGAACCTTGCCACCCTGACTTCGGACAACACCGAGCCGGTACAGGACAAGGACGACGGCGTTGTCGTTGCAGACGGTATGACCGACCTGTCCATCAACAAGAGTGTTGATAAATCTTCTGCTCGTGTCGGTGATACTCTGACCTACACGGTACAAGTCTCCAATGGTGCGGGTGCAGAGGTAAATATCCGCGACACGGTGATGCGGGATGCTATCCCGGATGGCCTGACCTTCCGCGGCAACGTCACAGTGGACGGCTACTCAACGGTATATCAGTATGACAATGAAAACCGAACCCTTTCTGTTCCGCTGGATGCGATCGCCCCCGGCCAGACGAAAACTATTTCGTTTGATGTGCTGGTGAACAGTGATGCCTACGGCATGATGATTGAGAACACGGCGGTCGCTTCCGGCAGCAATGCGCCGGATACGGAGGACACGGATGACGGCGTCACCATCGAGAACGGCACGCCGGACGGCCGTGCGGGTGCAAAGTCAGCCAATAAAATGACCGCGCGCGTGGGTGATACAATCACCTACACGATCACGCTGGAAAATAGCGCAATGGCAACGGCGGACTGGACCGGCGTTACCGTGACCGATGCTCTGCCGGATGGTGTGACTTTCACAGGCAACGTCCAGAAAGACGGTCAGGCAACGACGGAATATTCCTACGATTCATCTTCACGCACGCTGACGCTCACGCCTTACGCAATCGCACCGGATACGCAGGTGGTGTACACCTTTGATGTGACGGTAGACGAGGGTATGCAGGGCGAATTTATCGTCAATACGGCTATTCTGACGGATGGCAACGAGCAAACGCCGCTTCCGGATGCAGGCGTGCAGATCAACAAGGGCGAAGCCGACCCGATTGTAACTAAGTCCGCGAGCGTGACCAAAGCTGATATTGGCGATATGTTCACCTATGAGATCACGGTCAAAAATGGCGATAAGGCTACTGCGCCGTGGAAAAACGTCGTGGCATACGACACGCTTCCGGCTGGCGTGAAGTTGATCGGCAACGTGTATCTGGATGGTAAGGTGGCGCTGCATAAGCTGAACGGTAACGCGCTGTCCGTGCTGGTGGGTGATTTGGCTGCAGGCGAAAGCGTAGTAATCTCCTTTGATGTGCAGGTACTTGACACAGCGGCCGGTACGACCCTTCAAAACAGCGTGGATGTGACCGGCGATAACGGCATCGGCACGGCAACAGATGACGGCGTAACCGTACCGGAGGTTGAGCCGCAAAACCCTAATGATGCCACCGGCTTCTATGTCACAAAAGATGTGGATAAGACGGTGGTTGATGTAAGTAAGGATGCCGACGAAGTATCCAGAACGGCAACATTTACGGTTATTGTTGGAAATCACAGTGATATAATGTGGGAAAACGTCGTGCTGAAAGATACGCTGGATACCTCTGTGGTAACGCCTGTTTTGCAAAACAATGTTTATGTGAACGGAGTCCTAAGTAATAAATGGAGTTTTTCAGGCAAGGCATTCACTCTGGAATTGGGTGACATTGCACCCGGCCAATCGCATAAAATTTTGCTTACCGTCCGCTTTAAGAACGATGCAGGCGGCAAGACCTACGTCAACTATGCGACCGGAGAGGGCGATAACGGCAATGCTATCGGAAAGTCGCCGGAAGTTGAAATTATCAGCTCAGTTGCTGATTTGATAACTGATATTCATTATCAGCTTTATAATGGTTATGACGAAAATATGTGGCGACCCGCAGACCGTATTTCACTGCAAGAAGCGTGCATCGTAGCATATCGTCTGATTTCCAACGGCGGGAACACGTGGCTGGACCGTGGCACGGTGACGGTGCCGGACTACGAGTTCAGCATCCCCGAAGAAGCAAAATATTTTGTCTCTATCGGTGTGCTGCCCGCAAGCGTATTCGACACAACGAAAATGACCGAAGATGTTGATTACGAAATCAATTATGAGGTTTCGGAAAAAGGCTATCTGCGAATCTGGGCTACCTCGGAACAGCTTAATACGCTTGTGAAGTATATCACTGGCACGAATGCAGGGCTCAGCGGTGATGTGTCCCGCCTGAATTTTGCCAAGCTGATTTGCCAGCTTACCGGACGGGATACCGACCCGGATACCTCGGCTTACAGCGGCCATATCCAATATTTCACGGATAGTGGTTCTTCTGAGGACCTGATTACTGAAGTCTCGCACGAACACGATTATGTGCTTGACACAGACGGGAATGAGTATTGGATTTAACAATTTTATAGGAAAAGGCAATCCCTCGTTTCGTTGTGAAACGAGGGATTTGCTTACCGATTATTTAATTCTGTTATTGTTAGTTTATCAAAAAGCTGCAAAGCGTACACTTTCTCACCTTGGACATAGGCAGAGACAGCAGTAGTTTTTGAACGGGTGTTGAGCATATTTTCTCGATGACCTTGTGAGCCATACCATTTGTTTAAGTTTTCCTGCGCATTGGTTGTAATTAAACCTATGAGTGCATTTTCAGCATTGCATCCATAACCAACAGATGCGAACACCGAGCCATCCGGTCTTGTATGAGAAATATCCCCGTCTCGTTCGTCAACAATCCAGATTTCGCGGGAACGAGTGTCCGCCCATTCCTGTACTTTCAACGAGTAAGTCAGACGTGGCAAACCGTTTTCTTCGCGCAGGTCGTTGATGGCGTCAAAGGTGGCATTGGACAGGTCATAATCCCAATAGCCGCCGTACTCGTCTACCGCAGATTTGCCGATAGGGCGTAGACTGATTTCATCTGTTACGGTCTGGTTATCGTCTGCGGTTTCGTTGTCGGTATCATCCGGCACAGGCTGTCCGTCTGGTGAAACCGGTGTTTCCGGCTCCGTCGGTTCATTTGCGTCCAAGATGTTTTCCGCGTTCATCAGCATTGTTGCGACTTCGGCACGAGTAGCTGTCCCGTGCGGATTTAACTTTCCGTCCGAGCCGCTGACAATGCCCTTGTTGACGCACCAGCTCATGGCGTTTGTTGCGTAACGGGAAACTGATTGATAGTCCGAGAAATCATAGTATTTATCTGGTATAAAGCCGGTATCTGTATCAAGGCCAAGGTGGTCCGCGTAGCGGTACAGGATGGCCGTAAGCTGCTCGCGGGTGATCGCATCATTCGGGCCGAACTGCGTATCGCTGTACCCGGTAACGAGGTCATTCATGCGCGCCCAGTAGACAGGCGCGCTGTAATAGGCGTTTGTATCTACGTCTGCATAGGGGTATCCCCAGTTGCTTTCGGGCATATCAGGTGAACCTGCCAGTCGGTACAGGATGGTCACGATCATGCCGCGGCTGGTAGTTGCGTTCGGGCTGAACGCCGTATCCGATGTACCATTCATCAGCCCGTTTTCGCAAACATAGTTGACCGCATCGTGATACCAGTCCGACGGACGGACGTCCGAAAAGTTTGAAACATTGGCGGCGCCTGCCGAACAGGTAATAGCTGCCGCACACAAGATAGATGTGATTTCTTTTTTCATAAAGTCATACCCCACAATAAAGAACAGAAAAGTTTATCATGGTTTCATTATATCATGTTGCTGTCCGTTCCGGTAGCGGGCATGGCGCACAAAAACCATGTGGGGATTTTGAATTGCAAACGAGATGCAGTAAATTGTTGCTGCATAGATGATAACCAATACGCAGGAGGGCTGTGGTTTATGGATTATAAAATTTTGACGCAGGACGATTTGCTTGAGTTGTTCCCTTTTGGCAAAACCAAGCTAAAATGCCTGCTGGAAGCAGGCGTATTGCCTGTGGTGAAAGTGGGACGGGATTATTTGACGAATGAACGTGAACTTGACCGGTGGTTTGAAGCAAATAAAGGGAAAGAGATATTTTACTGATTGAATTGCCTTTACAGAGGGACGGCGTTATAATATATGCGTTAGCTGTTTATGCTGCCGCCCCTGTTTATTTGATAGGAGCGATACGCATGAATACAGTAGAAAATATCAATAAAGTTAAGAGAATCCGCGGATATGGGGAGGGTAGTGTATATCAGCGGAAAGATGGCCGCTGGGTCGGCAAATATAAGGACGAAAAGATGTTGAAACCGCGTTATGTCTATGGTAAGACAGAAGCGGAAGCAAGACGGAAATTGCGTGAATTTAAGAAAACAATAGTGCATGGCATTACGGATTGTAGAAAAGTATTGCTTAGCACTTATATTGAGCGATGGTTATATACTTTCAAGGCCGCAGCCGTGGAGAATACCAGCTTTGATCGGTTGGAGTCTGTCTATTACACGCATATCAAGCCGACGCTTGGCGGCTTCCAACTTGGGAATATCAAAGCGGTTGATATTCAAACACTGTTAAACCAGAAAAGCACTGAATATTCTTATACTATCGTCAAGATGATCCGGCAGATACTTTCTGAGGTTTTCCAACATGCCTATACTGAGGGTGACATTCTTAAAAACCCAATGGCAAATGTTATCATGGCAAAACGGAGCAAGTTTAAGCCAGAGCGGAAAATGCTGATATTAGAGGATGCAGAGGTTAAACGGTTGGAGGAAGCAGCCAGAGAGAAGTATGGTACAGGCCGTCCGCTTTTTGTTCACGGAAACCTGATCGTATTTATGCTGCATACCGGCCTGCGGTGTGGTGAACTGCTTGCGCTGGAATGGTCTGATATTGACTTTGAAAGCAAGACGGTATCCATAAATAAAAATCTGGCAAAGATCAAGAACAGGGATACCGGAAAAGATACGTCCAAAAGCACCTTACAGGTAAAAGGCACTAAGACATCCAGCAGCAACCGGATTATCCCACTAAATAGTAAAGCAATCAACGCACTTAGGGAATTGCAGATGATTTACAGGCAATGCGGCATCAAAAGCAAATATGTTGCCTGTTCGCAAAAAGGCGGCTTCCTCACTAATAACCGTATGCACAATTTACTTGAGCGTATGTTGAAGCACACGGGGATAGACAAGCCGCTCACGATCCATCAGCTACGTCACACTTTTGCAAGCCGTGCGTTAAATGCTGGCGTAAGCATCAGCGTAGTAAGCAAATGGATGGGGCATGCCAGTATTTCCACCACATATAATATCTACATTCACGCTATGGAACAGGAACGGCTGACAGCGTTAGACGTTCTTGAAGCTATGTAGCGAAAAGGTGTAACATTGGTGTACGCCTCTCGAAAAAACGACTTAAAGCCCAGTAATATAGGCGTTTAAGGGTGCAAGAGGGGGAAAACCGCAGGTGTCTACCCTCTTGTGCGCCCGCGCGGCGTCAGCGCACATTTCGTTCGCTTCTCAAGCGGCGGCTATATTATAATAGGAATAGGCAAAGAAAAAACACTTGAAATTTCCGTGCAAATATAATAGAAAAGCTGAAATTTCAATGCCTTGCGGCATAGACGGGGCAGAAAAACAGTGTTCAAAACCAAGTTAGATGAGTTAGGCTTCCTGCTGGCGTATCCGCTGCGGGTTTTCGTGGTCGGTCCGTTCTGCCGCGCCGTATTCCGCAGCCGCATGTGCGCGCGCACGCACGCGGCTGATGAGGAGGAACAGACGATTTCGGAAGGATTTGCTGAATAATGTCAGAAAATAGCGAAACTGGCAGACTGCACAGAGATTGGATGCGCTGTTTGGTAATTTCGTTTAAAATCACGGAGCAAAAATTGAAATCTTAGCTGGTTCTTTGCGTGAAAAAGAGTATAATATTCTATGCAAAAGGTTATCACATTAAGAAAGGGTGGGAACAATGTCATATGACTTTCTGTTGACGATTGCGATCATCATGTTGTTCACAAAGGTATTCGGCCTTACTTCGGAGCGCGTGCATATGCCGCAGGTTGTCGGTGCACTGATTGCCGGTGTGCTGGTTGGCCCGAGCTGCCTCGGCTGGGTAGGCGAGACCGATTTTCTGGTAAAGGCCGCTGAGATCGGTGTAATCATCCTGATGTTTAACGCAGGTATGGATACTGATCTGGACGAGCTGAAAACCACCGGTTTTGCGTCCTTCATTATCGCACTGATCGGTGTTATCGTGCCGCTGATCGGTGGTGTTGCATGCTATCTGGCGTTCGACAATGATCCGACCGACCCGATGAACATGCTGAAGGCTGCTTTCATTGGTGTCGTTCTGACCGCTACCTCGGTTTCGATCACCGTCGAGACCCTGCGTGAGATGGGCAAGCTGAAAAGTAAAGTCGGTACAGCAATCCTCGGCGCGGCTGTAATCGACGATATCCTCGGTATCGTGGTGCTGACCATTCTGACCGCACTGACTGACCCGTCGGTAAAGCCGATTCTGGTACTCGGCCGCATCGTTGCGTTCTTCGGTTTCGTACTGGTTGTTGGTCTCGTTATGTACCGCGTATTCCTCAAGATGGAGGAGAAGTGGCATCGTCATCGCCGTATCGCGATCTATGCGGTTGCATTCGCATTCCTGATGAGTTACGTTGCGGAGCGTTACTTCGGTATTGCAGATATTACCGGTGCATACTTCGCAGGCATCGTAATGTGCCGTCTGTCCTCCGCGCGTGACTATGTTGCAAGCAAGACCAACGTGCTCGGCTACATGCTGTTCTCTCCGCTGTTCTTCGCTTCCATCGGTATTAAGACCAACCTGGAAGGTCTGACCAGCACCATGGCGATCTTCGCAGTGGTACTGACCATCGTTGCAATCCTGACCAAGATCATCGGCTGTGGTCTCGGTGCCCGCGTCATGGGCTTCCAGACCTATGATGCATTCTCCATCGGTCTGGGCATGGTATCCCGCGGTGAGGTTGCGCTGATCGTAGCACAGAAGGGTGAGCAGGCCGGTCTGATCGACCCGCACATGTTCCCGCCGATCGTACTGGTCGTTATCGTTACTACGCTGGTAACGCCGATTCTGCTCAAGCTCGGCATGAGCAAGCAGACCCCGGCAAACACGGAGTTCAATGCACAGGAAAAGGTGCAGATGCCCAAGGTAAGCCAGCACTGATTGCTGTCGCGGAACCATGGTTCCGCCGGCAAGCAGGAACGGACCGCAGGCTGTTCCAAAGTTGTCCGAAAGTTCCCGTACGGAAATTTTCTCCCTCTCAAAGTCAAAAATCCTGCGCTATCCTTGCGCGGCTTCTCGGCCGCGCTGCGCCGGTACATGCTCCCGGATTTTTGGAATTTGCACGGCAAATTCTATTGAACACGCGCAATGCGCGAAACAACCGTCTGTTTTGAACAGGCGGTTGTTTTTATATGCAAATATCAATTATTCGCTGTATTGAAGCCTTGCGGCAAGTATGCTATAATAGTAGCGTTTAATACTATCTCTTAATGGAGGAAACAACATGAAAGCAACGAAGCTTCTGCCGATTCTGTCGGTCGTGCTGTGCGTTCCGGGGATTGCGCTGCGCGCGCTGCACCTGCTGAACGGTTTTGACGTAAGCACCGGCTTGCCGACGGCAGGCGATAGATGGATCTGGTTCGTGATCGCGCTGTTCGCTATCAGTGCAATCGTATATGCTGTGCTGGCGCTGCCGCTTAAGACGCGCAATAAGGTACCGTTTGAGCAGCTGCTCGGCACGAAAGAGGTGCTGTTCCGCATGGCGGCTGTCGTTGCGGGACTGATTGTAGCGGCGGGCAGTCTGGGTTACCTGTATCTGACCATCACCACGGCAGAGCAGGACGCGGCTGCATGGGCACGCGTTCTGGAGATCGTCTACGCGATCATGGGCGTGCTGACCGGCGGCTGCATGATCGGTCTGGCCAAGGCACAGGGCGTACAGATGACGGAAAAGAGCGCCGCAATGACGCTCGTACCGCTGTTCTGGAGCTGCCTGCATCTGCTGGTCAACTACCGCATGACCTGCACCGATCCGAAGCTGGCGTCGTTCGGCTTTGGTCTGGTTGCCGATGTGATGATTGTGCTGGCGTTTTATGAGTTGGCGCGTCTGCTGTTTGGCAAGCCGGCTCCGGCTATGCTGGCGTTCTTTACCGCAGTGGCGGTCACCATGTCGGTGTCGGATATCGGCGGCTACGGTCTGGCTATGCTGATGGGCATCCCGTCCATGTGGTCGATCAAAATGGTGCTGCGCGGCATTCTGGGTGCAGCAGCGTGCGTTATGCTGGCCGCTGAGCTGTTCTGCCTGTGCCGCTCGGACGCAGCGCAGACGGCAGATGAGAATTAACAGAGGAGGACAACGAAATGCTGTTTGTATGCTATCCCAAGTGCTCGACCTGCCAGAAGGCGAAGGCGTGGCTGCAGGAGCGCGGCGTGGCGTTTGACGAGCGTGATATCAAGCAGGACAATCCGACCGAGCAGGAGCTGCGTGCGTGGCACGAAAAGAGCGGTCTGCCGCTTAAGCGGTTCTTTAATACGAGCGGCCTGCAGTATAAGGCGCTGGGGCTCAAGGACAAGTTGCCGGCCATGACCGAGGACGAGCAGTATGCGCTGCTCGCGACCGACGGCATGCTGGTCAAGCGCCCGCTGCTCATTGGAGAGGACTTTGCTCTTCCGGGTTTTAAGGTAAAAGAGTGGGAAGAGCGGCTGTAACAGCCGTTCTTCTTGTAAAAAAGCTGTTGACAAGCAGGAGAAATTCCTGTATAATAAATCTTGCTTATCGGGCAAGATACGGAACGGTATCGAAGTGGTCATAACGAGGCGGTCTTGAAAACCGTTTGTCCGAAAGGGCGCGTGGGTTCGAATCCCACCCGTTCCGCCAATCACGAGATTGCGCGCGGAGGGTTCGATCGAGAATAACTCCGCGCACAACTCAATACCTTGACATGGAGACATACCCAAGCTGGTGAAGGGGCTCCCCTGCTAAGGGAGTAGGTCGAGAAATCGGCGCGAGAGTTCAAATCTCTCTGTCTCCGCCATGAAAGCTGCACTTTTTGTTATGGAAAGTGCAGCTTTTCTGCATTTATAGATAGAAAACGATAACTTTTAGAACGACTTAATTTTTCTTGACAGCAATCGTGACAGCAACGGGCTAATTTACGGCTCCCAGACTGGAGATCAGCTCCTCCATACGGGCGGCACTGCTGCGCTGCATTTGGTCACTGACATGAGCGTAGGTTTTCAGCGTAAACGAAGCCGTGCTGTGGCCTAAATTCGTCTGTACGGTCTTAATATCATCGCCGTTTTCCAGCGAAATCGTAGCGAATGAGTGGCGCAGAGAATGAAACGTATAATCCCCCATACCGCAGGAACGCAGCAGACGCTTGAGGTGCTTGTATACGGTCTGGTGGTTGAGTGCGCGGCCAAATTCATTGGTGAAAACCAGATCAAACGGATTGTTCCACAGCGGTCCGGCGGCTAAACGCTGACGTTGCTGCTTGGTGCGCTGCTTCTGAAGCGTAAGCATAGCCGTTTCCGCCAGAATAATACGCCGCTGCTTGTTCTCTTTCGGGTCAATGAGCGTATAACTGTAATCACCTTTCTTGCATTTCTGCTGGAGCTGCTTGCGTACAACAAGGCTGTTCCGGTCCCAGTCAATGTCAGCCCAGCGCAAGCCGAGAATTTCGGACTGGCGCATACCGGAGAAAATATCGAGGAAGAACAGATAATAGAATTCGTCCTTGCGGATCAGATCGAGAAACTGATTCAGCTCGGCAGAGGTGATCGCTTTGGCGCGGGTTTGCGTTACACGCGGCAGAGAGCAGAAGTCAGCAACATTGCGCTGTAAGATCTCATCGCGCTGTGCGGCGGTCAACAGGGCGTGCAGCGTGCCGAATACGGTGTGTACAGTCTTGGGGGCAAGTCCTTTACCGCCTACGCCTAAAGACAAAGCAAAGCGCTGTACCTCGCGGTGGGTGAGGTCGGTCAAACGGCGAGTACCCAGTGCGGGAAGAATATGCAGCCGAAGATTTTTCTCGTAACTGCGCTGTGTGGAATCGGTCAGCGTGGCAACATGAGTTGCCATGTATTCTGCGGCATATTCGGCTACCGTGATTTTACGCGGTTCCTGAAAGGTGCCGTTGTCAATACTGGAGGTTGCAGCACGCAGTTTCTCTGCGACCTCTTTCTGCGTTTTGCCGTAAATGGTATGACGACGCAGCTTGCCGGTTTTCGGATCATAGTCGGACACATACTGACCCTGCCAACGGCCGTCTTTCCGCTTGGTAATAGAGCCGCTTCCGGCTTCACGCTTTTTATTTTTTCGTGCCATAAGTAAAAGAATACTCCTTTCCGGCACATACAGTTCGATTGTATGTAAATAGTATAGCATAGGTATGCAAGTTTTGCACAAGCTGGGGATAAATGCTGTGCGTGAGATAAGCAGAGGGTAAGGTTTTAGACCTTGCCCTCTGCTGCATATTCAGGCGCTTTTCTTGGCGGCATCCTCTGTGAGCCATTGCATCAGCGCATCGTGCGTTACAAGCAGGCGGCGGCCTATTTTGAGTGTTGGGAAATCCTCGCGGTGAAAGAGCGCATAGGCAGCGCTACGGCTTATGCCGAGCAGTTCAGCCAGATCACGGGCGGATAAGGTGATACATTTTACTTGTGCTGTCATAGAATCAGACCTCCGTATTGCCTAAGTACTGCTGCATGAGCGACCGGACCGTGATAATACGGCCAAGCGGCAGTTCGAGTGGAATAGGAAGACCGGGTGCAATCTCTCTGAGGTGGTTCAGCGCATCGTGCTGTGCGTCTAAGTAAGAGCAATGTGAGATTTGACGTTTAGGAGAGCAGATGTACTTCTGGAAACATTCGTTTGCCTGATCCCAGTTGTAGGCGATCATAACGGCATTGCTGCCCTTGAGAACATAGTAGCGGCCATTTTTGCTTTTGTAGTTATTTTTATGCTTACTCATAATTTATTTCTCCTTATTGGTTCGATAGTTTAATTCCAATGTACCCATTGTAGGTCTTGTCACCGATCCGTATTTTTTTCGGCTCGACTTTATTCGCAAGCTGGCTGCGCAGTATGCGCGAAAAGCGTGTCCGATCGGTTATGATCGGCAAGTCGTGTCCCACGCAATAGGCGGTGCAGGCTTCGTGCAGGTCTTGCGTAGAGGTAAAGCTGTTATCGTCGGTCAGGATACAGCAATCATTCAAAAATGCAGCGATATTCTGGTTTTCGGACATAGGCGATGCATAGGACTGGGATAACAGTTGATCGACGAGGGCCTGTCCTGCAAAGATGTACTTGTCCGCAAGCAGACGGTGATATGCGTGGATTGCGCGGAGAAAGATGCCGTCCCGCTCGGCGAGGATTTTCTGCGTGAGTAGATGATCCTGCTGTTCCGTAGGGATAGAGAACCGAAAAGGTATCACCACCATGCGGGATAACAGCGCCGTATCTTCTTCGGCCATCCGAATCGGAAAGTTCGATGCGAACACGAGATTGATCGCTGGTGCCATGGTTGCAAGCGGCTTATACTTTTCCTCCACTGTCATAAGATCGCGTCCTGTGATCTGTTTAAGCGTTGCAACGGCCTGTGCCGAGAGCGTACGATTAGGAAGATCACCGCAGATATTGAGCTTCTTTTCAATCAGGGCTGCACCGGAAAAACGATCGCCAAGACGGTAAAGATCAAGTGTGCTCACAGCTTCGGGATTGAACATAGAGCGCAGCAGCTCAAGCAGCACGCTTTTGCCGCTGTTGCTGACACCTTGCAGCAGGAAGAATACCTTACCATCGGTATCACAGGCAAAAATATAGCCGAGCATTTGCCAGATACGCATTTGCAGAGCGTAATCATTTCCGGTGATAAAACCTATGAAATTGTCAAAGTGCGGCGTACCATGGCACAGAGTAGGCAGCGATACATTCAGACAATGCGTGAAAAAGTAGGCAGGAGTATGCGGCGATATGGTGTTCGTTGTCATATCATAGATACCGTTCTGGATGCAGAGCAGCGAATGGTTGCCTGGTGGTTCAGCAAGCAGCTTGGAATTGCTGAGCAGGAAGACTTCGATGTCCTCGAAAACCCGCTTGCTGCTGTGTTTTTCGATGTCATCAGCACAGAGCGCGCGCATTAGGCGGCGTAGCTCACCAATCTGCAATAGGTGATACCAGCCGTTCGCATACCAGTAAATGTGCTCTTGGTAGATGCGGATTTTTCCAGTTGCGGCAATGTGGTTGGCGATAGTCGCGGCATTGGCCGCTTTGGGACGCTCTATTACGGGTGGACAAACGGCTGTTTCCGTTGGCGCAGGCTGATTCTGTGGAATCGAAACTGCTGCCTGCTGTGCAGGTGCACAGGAAACTGGTGCCAGAGCGGGAACGGATATAGCCTTTTCAGGATTGTTCGTATTGTTGGCACACCCCTGTTGTGATATAGTAATATCAGAGGAATTGGAACAAAATGCAGACAGGACATTGTTCATCACATCTTCTGGCGATGCTGTCGGTGAATCAGTGGGTACTGCTTCATGGTTTTCGAAGTTGATCGCATCAAAGAGGATGGGAATAGCGTATCCGTTTTTGTCCAGTGGGTAATTGTTTGATGTCGTAGGAATACCTCCTTGTTTTTGTACTTGTGAGGCCTCGATGACATAATACACTAAGTAGTAAGAAATACAAAATCTACGAAATCAGCAACAATTAGAGGTGTTTGTGAAAAGAGAACATTGAGGGTTAGCACGGAATTAGCTATCAAAAGAAGATTTAGTTGTAATGAAATTTGCAGACCATAAAATAAGAGAATAGAAATTCATATAAGTTTATGGATAAAAACGAAAAAATCATTAACAGGAAGGAGAAAAATAGTATGTCTAATGAAAATAAAGTGCAAATAGAATGGGTACAGTGTTGTATAGCGCACAAGCCGCGCAACATAGCAAGACAAACACCTATACGATGGGAAGTTGATCCGGTGCTCTTTGGCAAGCGGTATCATGAGGAGCGAACAAAACGTCGCCTTTCACATGAGCAGGTGAGAAAAAAGGTTATGGATATGATAGGTGAAGATATATCGGTGTCCTATTTGCAGGAAATTGAGCAGGGAAAATGCAACAGTAGGGAATGGTGCCATTATCTTGCAAAGATTTTTGATGTATGTCCGGAATATTTTGCAGGTGTGGAAGATTTTCGTTGGATTACAAGAGAGAAGGCTCATAATAGCGTTTACCCTGAGAAACAGACAGAAGAAAAGCTGATAAAGGCTATTTCGTTTGAAGATGAATTGCGGCCATCGTTGCAAGCGCAGGAAAAGTTTGTTGAGAATTTTGTTGAAGAACAAAATGAAATGACATGGCAAAAGTCAAAAGGTCAGCAATCAGAATCTATATATGCAGACGTTTTTTATCGTTTAGCATATGCAACTCCTGAAGAACAGAAAAATTTTATGGATCTCTGGGAATTACAAAAGCAATATGTGAAAAACAGAGAGAAGGATCAACGTAAAGAAGATGAATTGCGAAAAAGTTTGACAAAGAAATATACATTGCATAAGGAAAATCCTGAAATTGAAAAGCGTATAGGATATGCTTTTTATAAGTTAGCAAAAGAAAATGAAGGATTGTTTAAGGTTCTGTATGAAGTGGCATCAGATTCCAATAGCAGAGCGCAGTTTCAAACGATTATGATGAGAAATTATCAATACAAGGAGTGGAGCGATTAACTGTTAAAAGAAATGGTCTGTTCCGCGTTCTGCGTTCCGCATAGATACTTTTTCCACAGTGTATATTAAGAATAATAGTAATAATAAGTATAAGTGTAAAAAGTATACCGTCAGAACGCGGAACGCGGAACACAGAAGATTTCCCCCATTTATGTGTGCATAAATGGGGGATTTGTACTATTTCTGTAAATAAGCGTATTTTCAATTATATATTATCTCCATGAAGTATCAACAACCCAACAAATACTGAATGGAGGAAACCAAAATGAAAGATACTCGAATTTGCGACAACTGCGGTGCAGAGCACCCGATCAGCAAAATGTTTGAGGTAGAGGGCGACTGGCTCTGTGAGGACTGTGTAGATCGTTTGACAGTAACCTGTGACCGCTGCGGCGATCGCATCTATCAGGAAAGCGCCGTTGAGGACGATCATCACACGCTCTGCGAGGGCTGCTTTGACGAGCACTATGTCCGCTGCCACGACTGCGGCTGCATCCTGCGCAGCTACGATGCATACTTTGATGACGACGATCTTCCTATTGCTCGGACTGCTGGGACGAGCACGAGGGCGCGATTCACGACTACAACTATACGCCCGACCTTGTGTTCCACGGCAAGGGCCTGCGGCATTTTGGCGTAGAGCTGGAGATTGATGAGGGCGGCACGGTGAACAGCAACGCACAGAAGTTGCTCGACATTGCCAACGCAAACGCCGAAAACTTGTACATCAAAACCGATGGCAGTCTGGATGAGGGTCTTGAACTTGTTACACATCCCATGACGCTGGAATACCACCTGAACGAAATGCCGTGGGAGCAGGTACTCTGTAAAGCACAGCGCATGGGGTATCTCAGCCATGCCGCCGGCACCTGCGGCCTGCACGTTCACATCTCTCGCCTGGCCTTTGGCTGTACTTACGAACAGCAGGAGGCCGCGATTGCCCGTCTGCTCTACTTCGTGGAAAAGTTCTGGGCCGAGCTTCTGCGGTTCAGCCGCCGCACGCAGTCGCAGATGAATCGCTGGGCGGCACGGTATGGTATCCGTCTTACGCCGTCCGAGCAGATGAGCCACGCGAAAAATTCTTGTGCTGGTCGTTACACGGCGGTCAACCTTACGAACTCTGACACCGTAGAAATCCGTATGTTCCGCGGAACCTTGAAGTTAAACACACTGAAAGCCACCTTGCAGATGGTAAATCATCTGGTCGAGGTGGCTGTTTCTTTGTCCGATTATCAGGTGCAGGACATGAGCTGGTTTGACTTCCTCGACGAAATCAAGGAGCCGGAGCTTATCCAGTATCTTAAGGAACGCCGCCTGTATGTCAACGAACCTGTCACCGCAAGCGAGGAGGAATGAGTATGTGCAGTCTGTTTGGCTTAATCGACTTCAAAGGTGTGCTCAACACCCATACGAAAAACAAAATCCTGAATACGCTGGCTCGTGAGTGTCAAGTGCGCGGCACGGATGCAACCGGCATTGCCTACAACTTTAATGACCGCCTGCGGATTTATAAGCGCCCGATTCCCGCTCGAAAGATGAAGATTCACATTCCGAACGGCGTGAATACCATCATGGGCCATACCCGCATGACAACACAAGGCAATGCGCAGTTTAACCAGAATAATCACCCGTTCCTTGGTCATGTTGACGGCAGTAGCTTTGCTCTCGCGCATAATGGCGTACTTTGGAACGATCGCGAATTACGTTTGAACGAAAATCTTCCGCAAACGAGCGTTGAGACCGACAGCTACATTGCCGTCCAGCTCTTAGAGAAAAACAAAACCCTCGACTTTGACAGCCTCAAAAATATGGCTGAAAAGGTCGAGGGTTCTTTTGTGTTTACCGTTTTGGATACAGACAATTCCATCTGGTTCGTAGTCGGAGATAATCCGCTGTGCATCATGTTCTATGATGGTTACTTGCTCTACGCTTCTACGAGGGATATTCTCTGCAAAACCATCAAGAAGTTAAAGCTGAACACACCCTCTGATATTCTGGATCCAAAGGAGGGTGAGATTTTGAAGATTGACCGAGCAGGACATATCACTACCGGCAGCTTTATGCCGAAAACCAGCTATGAGCATTGGTGGCGGCGTTATCCTTATTACTGCAGTTACTACGAGGATACGACTGCGAACTACGATGATCTGTTCAGCGTGGCAAAGGCGTTCGGCATAACGGCGGATGAAATTCAGGCACTGCTCGACTACGGCTGTTCCATGGAGGAAATCGAGGAAATGCTCTACGATCCTACTCTGCTGCACGAAATGACCGGAGAGTTGTTATACGCATACTAAGAGGGGAGGACGAACAACATGGGCTTATTTAGTGTAATCTGGGTACTCGGTGAAGTGCTGGAAGCATTGGACGAACTGCTCGATCTGACCGATGATGTGTAGTTTCAAAAACGCCTGACTTTTGGCACATTGATTTTGAAACGAGTTTTGGAACAAAAACTGCCCTCGGAATACCACATTCCGAGGGCAAATTTTTTTGTTTCATAAACGAAGATTTTTGCAACCGGAGGACGATATGAAGCACTATAAATTCGGCTATGCCCGTGTCAGCACCGAACAGCAGAACCTTGCGCGGCAGCTTGATATGCTGTCGCAGTACGGCGTGGACTACATTTTCAATGAGAAAATGACGGGCACCAAACGCGATCGTCCGGAGCTGAACAAACTGCTCGACCGTATGATGGAGGGCGACACGGTGGTGATTGAGAGCCTGTCCCGCTTGGGCCGCAGCACGAAAGACCTGATTGAGCTGGTGGAACTGTTCCGCGAACGCGGTGTGCATCTGGTCAGCCTGAAAGAGCAGATCGACACCTCCACACCGGCAGGCAAGCTGCTGTTTACGCTGATGAGTGCCGTCGCGCAGTTCGAGCGTGATGTGATTGCAGAGCGCACCAAAGAGGGTTTGGATGCCGCCAGAGCACGCGGCCATATCGGCGGCAGACCGCGCACCAATGCACAAAAAGTCAAGCAGGCTGTGAAGCTCTATCATACCAAACAGTATACCGTTCGGGAGATTGAGGAGCTGACCGGGGTGAAGAAGGCAACGTTGTATCGGAATCTAAAGTAGCAATCATCCGCATTAACGCTCTTCCACAATAACGCCAATAATCTGAAAATCTGTGACTTCACCATATAATGTACCTTCATGAACCAACATATCTCCTTCATATTCAGAACCATATCCCGTTTGGTTCATAAAAGTCTGACCGCCTAAGTGACAAGGCATTGTGAAGGGTATCCTTGCCCCCTCTTTAATCTTCCCTTCCGGAATACGAGATAATTCCTTGAATAGTTCGGCAGCAAAAGAAGGGCGTCGTAAATAAGTACTGGAGATATATGCTCCGGAGAGCTTCTTTAAACCTGTCATGGTAAGAATATCTTTCGTCTTTATTACCTGATAAGGACTTCTCATGACAACCAGCGATAAACTCTTCCAATTAGATGTAATACCAAATTTTCTAAATACTAAAAACTTCTTTTTAGAATAATAGAACTTATCCATAATCGGTGTAGTTTTGGTCCTTGCATCTAAAAATGCATACATAGAATTATCTGTATTCACCTCATAAATGCAAGAAACACACGAATCAGCAATCTCCTGCCGTTGAATATTATTTAATTGCTGATACAGCTCAATTTGCTGTTTCTCTGCATCATCTATTTAATGCCGCAGATTTTCAATCAATTTATCAAGATCCGCAATTTTCTGATTAATTACATCCTTAGTATTCATAAAGCACTCTCCTTTTCCCTAAATTACTCTAACAGCGGCTGGTTCTGTGCCTCCAATTTGGTATTGCACGCAATGATGCCGCATCGCTGGTACAGACACTCTATAATAACCACATCACGCGCGTTTCGCGGGTACAGCACAGCATGACCTGCGGCTTTGAGAAGCGCCTGCGTTTCCTCTACCGTAAGCTGAAAGCCAAATGCAAGCTGTATCAGCTTGTCCCGTGTCGGTGTATAAGTACCGTCGAAAAGCTGGTAGCCATAGGTACGCGCCAAGCCTGCCGCACAGATTACTGCCGCTCTTGTCAGCTGTTTACGTTCCAGCAGGTCCGCTAATAGCTCCGGTACGGTTTTATTCTGCAACTCGTCAGCGTTCTCCCGAACAAAGGCTGCTGCATCTGGCTTGCTGCGCAGAATATCCATCAATTCGCCTGTGGTCTTTTCCATCTGTATCACCGTTTCTGTCATCTATTGATTCCCATTATAGCACAGAACCATTTCACCTTAAAATCAAATTCTAACCCGATCCGAACTCATCAGTAAAACCGCATCGGAGGCATTACAGATGAACAACAATAAGAAGACTAAGAAAAAGCGTCACAACGGTGAGGGCAGTATCCGCCAGAAACCGAATGGGCGCTACGAAGTCCGCGAGATATGGAAACCGGTAAATCGACTCGTATTTCCAAGTACGCCGATACACTTGATGAAGCTGTTGATATACAGCACGCTTTGAGTGTCACTATGGTACAGACACCGCAGTATTTACAGAACAATACGACCGTAGGCGAATGGCTGGATAACTGGCTGACAACTTATATGCAGCACACGCTCAAGCAGTCCACCTATAAGAGTTATGAAACCTATGTCCGCAAGCATTTCAAACCGTCGCTCGGCACTATCAAGCTGAAAGAGCTGACCCCGCGTACGCTCCAGATATTCTACAACTACAAGCAGGAGCAGGAGAACTTATCTCCCAAAACCATTTCCAATCTGAATATGTGCTTACATAAGGCTCTCGCACAGGCACAGTCAGAGGGACTGATTCTCTCCAATCCGTCCGGCAGTGTAAGCCTGCCGCCGCTCATCAAACCGCATATTGAGGTTTTGACCCGTGAACAGCAGGCCCGTTTGGTGCAGGCAAGCTATCAGTTCCGGTATGGCGTATTCGTGCGGATGACCTTGGTAACTGGCTTACGATTGGGTGAGGTAGTCGGCCTGCGCTGGTGCGATATTGATTTCTATACGAATATGCTTCATGTCAACCAGACGCTCAATCGCTTACAGCGCTATGATGATGACGAGGCCGACAGCAAAACCGAGATCGTTACGCAGACACCGAAATCGCAGAACAGCATCCGCAGTATCCCTATGCTGCCTGATCTGGTGATGGACCTCCAGAACTGGCGAACCGTGCAGATGCAGGATGCCGCCGCGCTAGGCACTGCCTACTTCGACAGCGGTCTGATTGCTACGCAGGAGAACGGCCTCTATGTCGAGCCTCGCCTCATGCGCGAATATTATCAGAAGATGCTGGCTGCGGCCAATCTGCCGAACTACAACTTTCATGCACTGCGGTACACCTTTGCGACCCGTGCAATGGAGCAGGGCATGGATGCGAAAACGCTCTCTGTTCTGTTAGGTCATTATTCTGTTGGATTTACGCTGGATACCTATGCTCATGTGCTGACTGACCAGAAATGGACTGCGATGCAAACGATGGCGAATATGTATAATATGGAGCCGCCGCTGCGTCAGCCGATCCAGTTCTTTTGAGAGAGAAATAAAGCTGCCCCGAGCGGGCAGCTTTATTTTTTTGCCTAAATCTTATAGTAATTTCTTCAGCAATCAATCCATCTTTTCATACTGTCCTGCAGAATCTATTCCTTCTATTAAGGGGAATATTTCTATAAATGGATAGATTTCAGTGCCTAATATTTGCTTATCATATGCTGTTTGCAGTCGTTCCTTAGACTTGCATTTACCATACATAATACAAAGACCGCATACTAATTCATTTTCCTCGATTGGACTAATTGAAAATAAATACTTAAACACCAAATCTTTTACATAATAGCGTCGTACACTACTATAATCACTAAATTTTGCATCTACGATCATATATTGGGAATCGCCATTTTCTTCAATTTTAATCAGAAAATCTGGCACATAGTAATGACCGCCTTGCCTACAGTCATCTTCATTACCCGCATACACAGATATAGAATTATTTCTATACAACCCGATACCATTTACAGAGCGCTGATCTGTATCAAAAATTACAGGCTGATAATATAAAGTAATCCTTTTCTGACCATTTTTTAATACAAATGTATTTCGTACAGAAGTATTTTTGTATTTCCATCGTTTTGATACCGGATATACGCAACGTCTAGAAGACTCCAATGAATACCCTCTATCTCTGAAATAGCAAAGGAATTTCGCCAAAAGATAACTTTCATACAAAGCTGAAATTTTAATAAAGGAGAGCATAAAATGTTCTTTAGAAAAATTATATATTCCAAAACTAAACCATTGATGAATTCTAACGAATATTCGATTATATTGTGGAACGGAGAGAAAAATTGCAGTCGGTCTAGGGGGTACTATATGTTGATCTAGGGGGATACGAAGAATATCACTATACATTCCCCATAAATATGTAAATTTTTCAGACAATTTCTCCAACTGAGTCTTTCCATCTTCTATCATTTTTCTTGTTTCAGAAAACATAAAAAATGATGAATAAATGTACTCTGAGCTATAATCTTCATCATTGGGGATTTTACTTAATAGATTACAGCAATATCCTTGCAAAGATTGTACCGAATCAATCATATTCCTTAGAAATGCTAAAATCACTCTATTCTCATATATATCATATGAGCGTGTATTTTGAACAGTTTCTGTTTTCTGTGGTTGATACACACGATTTCCAATAAATATACCTTGCGTACTATTTACTTGCCGCAAGTACTCTGGATGCGTTGCTGTATATGACAGCGTTCCCTGCGTCACATATTGTATTCGCTCTAGTCTCTCAATTACAGACATCTTTTCCAACTTGAATCTGCTATTAGCTTTGAAATATCCATAACTACTCTCATATATAGCTGCAATCTCTTCTGCTAACAAAATCTGTGTCGCAAGACTACGGTACCCATTCTCTTTAAGCCCAGATGGTTTTTTCGGTTTGAGTTCTCCATTTAACAAAAGCCATTCTTGATTATTATAAACAAATCTAGCCATTGCTTCTACCGAATTATTAAGTTCCTCTCGTCGCACCAAAATCGGTAAATACTCTGAATTCAGCGTACATTCTTGTCCATCTACTAATATAAGCGTAATAGACAACTCCGCAAACCCATAACAATCTAGAAAAATTCGTCTATTGCTTATCCCTCGACTAGGAAAATAAATTCGTCCATTATTGTAAACAGAGGACTCAAGCACATCATTGACATATACACGAACATCAGCAATTCGGTTCAAATCTTCACAATTCAATCGCATTTCATAACTTAAATCAGCGAAAATTTTATTGTTATTGCCCGTAGAATTCTCTATAATATGCTCTAGTCCAGCTTGGCGATTATCTATCCACCTACAAACTTACCCCCAGAGAACTTGCAATGAAAATTATCCTGGATGTGATCGAGAATACCGGAATTACAGCCACCGCAGGTATTGGTACGAATCTTTATTTATGTAAAGTCGCAATGGATATCTTGGCAAAACATATCCCTGCGGATGAGAACGGCGTGCGCATCGCAGAGCTGGATGAGATGACCTACCGTCAAACCATGTGGTCGCACCAGCCACTCACCGATTTCTGGCGGGTTGGACGTGGATACGCCAAGAAGTTAGAGGCACACGGAATGTTTACCATGGGCGATGTTGCGCGAATGTCGGTATGCAATGAGGATCTTCTTTACCAGCTCTTTGGGAAAAACGCTGAGTTGTTGATTGACCATTCGTGGGGCTGGGAACCCTGTACCATCCAAGCGGTTAAGGCATATCATCCCAGTGAAAACAGCCTTGGTTCCGGTCAGGTCCTGCATTGCCCGTATTCCGCAGAAAGGGCTCGGTTGGTGCTGAGAGAAATGGCAGAGCAACTGGCACTGGATTTGGTGAGTAAGAAGCTGATGACCGACCAGATTGTTCTGACGGTCGGCTATGACATTGAGAACCTAACTGATCCGGCACGGCGAAATCGTTATCATGGCCCAATAGTCAAGGATCACTATGGCCGCGAGGTTCCAAAGCACGCCCATGGAACTGAGCGCCTGAACGATTATACCTCCTCTACAAAGAAAATCATGGGGGCAGCTACAGCGCTCTTTGATCGTATTGTGAATACCGACCTCATGGTGCGGCGACTTAACATCGTTGCGGGTCGGGTGATTTCAGAGAGTGAGGCGATGACCAGAGAGGGCGAATTTGAGCAGATGGATCTGTTCACCGATTATGCTGCCGTTGAGGCTCGTCGAAAACAAGAGCAAGCAGAACTGGATCGGGAGCGAAAAATGCAGGAGGTTATGCTCACTATTAAGAAGATGGTGCCCATACGAACTATGAATTATCGGCGCATAGACCGCACGGTTGCAGGACATATTCGACCCATCCGTTACATCTGTACCCTCAGTCTGTGAGGGGGAACATCGTATAGGAGAAGGCGGCAGCGGGATGAATCTGCTGTGGCTGCAGATAAACTTTGCGCGCTTCCAAGCTGAGGAGCTTACACTGAATTTGGGATGGCCGCTATGCCCGTGTCAGCCTGCCCAGTGGAAACTTCAGCAGCACACACGCTTCTGTAACGGCTGTGTCGGCTGACAGAAGCGTGGAATGGGCTGGAACTTTAATCAGTTTTTGTGGATACAGTGGTCAAAACATCCATAGACTCCCTTGAGCCGCTGGCGGCTCAAGGGAGTTTTTTACGATAAATTCATATTCCTCGATAAATCTCGATTTGCCCTTGCATAAAGAAAAAAATAAATGTATAATTATTAGACACTTGATTGTGAGGAGTGCAGAGAAGAATGTCCATTGAAACGTCGAAAAAGAAAAAAGGCATCCAGATGCCCCACACGTACATTATTCTGTTTCTGATCGTGTTGGTTGTCTGCCTGCTGACCTACGTGATTCCTGCCGGCCAGTTTGAGCGCCAGGAGGATGCCAGCGGCCGTATGCTGATTGTACCGGGTACATACACTCAGGTGGAATCGTCACCGGTTTCACCGCTGGAAATCCCCATGGCTTTTGTGAGAACTCTGGGCAGCTCCAGCGTAAACGAGATCATCTTCTTTATTTTCATTATCGGCGGCGCCTTTGAGCTGATTATGCAGACAGGGATGATCACCGCCTTTTGTGCCAAACTGGGCAAGATGTTTGCGGGAAAAGAAAAGCTGCTCATCCCCATCTTCATTACGGTCTTTGCCGTAGGCGGCTTCACCATGGGAATGTCTGTGGAGGTTCTGGTGTTTGTGCCTATTGGGATTGCAGTGGCCAAGGCAGTGGGCTATGATACCATCACAGGTACAGCCATGATCGCCATGGGCTCCATCGTGGGCTTTACGGCGGGCATCTATAATCCCTTTAATGTGGGTGTGGCTCAGTCCATCGCGGGTGTGACTCCCATGTTCTCCGGAGCCTGGTATCGCTGGATTATCCTGGTGGCGTTTATTGTTGCGACCAGCCTGTATATTATTCATTACGCGGAGAAGGTAAAGAAGAATCCCTCCAAGAACCTGATGGGGAACGAGGATTCCAACCTGGAGGATGTGGATGTATCTGCGATTGAAGTGACCGGACGGCACAAGCTGATCCTTCTGGCCGTTGTCATCGCGCTTGCCGTTTTGATTTACGGCGTGGCCTACTTGGGATGGTTTATCACCGAAATGGCTACTTTGTTTTTGGTGCTGGGTGTGGTATGCGGTATTCTGGCCGGGTTCAGCGGCAACAAGATCTGCGATCTGTATGTGCAGGGCATGGCCAATATCACCTTCGGTGCGATGATTGTGGGAGTGGCCGGTACGATCAATACCGTTATGGTGGACGGCATGATCATTGATACCATTATCAATGCCTTGGCCAATGCGATTGTGGCACTGCCCAGCTCGGTAAAGATCATCGGTATGTTCCTGGTGCAGAACATCATCAACCTGCCCATCAACTCTGGTACGGGCCAGGCGGCAGCCACCATGCCGATCATGGCGCCTGTGGGCGATCTGGTGGGCCTGACCCGCCAGAGCACTGTGCTGGCCTTCCAGCTGGGTGACGGCCTGACCAATGCCATCTACCCCACTTCGTCCACCATGCTGGGATTTTTGGCTGCGTCCAAGATTCCCTATTCCGTGTGGCTGAAGTACGTCATTAAGCTGGTGATTTTGCTCAGCCTGGTTTCTATGGCCTTCCTGGCTTTGGCTGTGGTGATCGGTTACTGATCCGTTTAGAGCTGGCCGCCGCAACTGCATGGCGCGACGGCAGGATATTATAAATTTCAAAGATATAGGATGGGACATGCCATGGAAGAAATTCAGAAGCAAATTGCGAATATCGTTTCAGAGCTGATGCCGCAGCTGTGCGCGCTGAGCGACGAAATTTTTGATTACGCCGAGCCGGGCTATGAGGAGTACCGCTCCTCAGCTGCGCTGACAAAGTGGCTGCGAGCCCACGATTTTGAAGTAACCATTCCCTACGCCGGGCTGGATACGGCTTTTTGTGCCGTGTACCGCCACAAGGGAGGGCGGGCTGCCGGAGGGCGCGCAGTAGGATTTTTAGGGGAATATGATGCGCTGCGGGGCCAGGGACATGGCTGCGCCCACCATATGCAGACCCCTGCCATGATCGGCGCGGCAATGGCCCTGCGGGGAGTGCTGGAGTCTTCGGACCAGCCCTTTGAGATCCATGTGATCGGGACGCCCAGCGAGGAGTCGCTGGACGGAGGCAAAAACGAGATGGCCGCCCACGGCGGGTTTGACCATATTGATGTGGCCTTCATGGTGCACGGCAGCACATTGACCCAGCTGGAGACGCCCTCTCTGGCTCTGATCGAGATGGATGTGGAATTTCACGGCAAAACCGCCCACGCGGGTATTGCGCCTTATGCTGGGCGCAGCGCAGTGGATGCGGTGACCATGCTGCAGACAGGGCTTGGGCTCATGCGCAATCACCTCAAGGATTCCAGCCGGGTGAGCAATATTGTGCTGGCTGGGGGGACGGCAGTCAACTCCGTGCCCGATTTTGCCAAGGTTAAGGTAGAGATCCGCCACTCCTCCATGGCGTATCTGGAGAGCGTGGAGCAGTGGACCCGGGAGATTGCCCAGGCTGCTGCCATGGCTACCCAGACACAGGTACAAATTACCCCTGTGGCGCATATTTACAACACCACCATCAATGATGCCATGGGTGCGCTGCTGATGGAGTGTGCAGAAAAATTTGCGTGTGACGGAATTGCTCCGCCCCGGAAGGACTGCGGTTCTACCGATTTCGGCGCGGTGACCCACCGGCTGCCCAGCTGCTGCCTGCGGGTAAAGACCATCGAGACAGATGATCCTCCTCACACGGACGCATGGGTAAAGACCGGGAAAGAGGCGCGGGCTCATCAGGGCATCTATGACGGTGCTGTGTGCTGTGCACTGGCTGCCTTCCGCCTTGTGACGGATGAGGCTGCCTGGCAGGATGTGTACCAGTGTTTCCTTGCGCACCAAAAGGAGAATTGAGGAATGGAAGAACTCTCACGGGAATGCCTGATGGAGACACTGGATGTGTTTTCCGGGCTGAAGCGCATCGGCGGTTCGGAAGATGAGCACCGTGCCTGCGGCTATCTGATCAAGAAGCTGCAGGAATGGGGCATTCCATGCCGCGTGTATGAGTGTGACGGATATGTCTCCACTCCTATAGAAGCGTCAGTTACTGTAGAGGGGATGGATCAGACCTTTGAAGCCCTTCCCCGTTCCTTCTCCGCCCATTGTCCGGACGGAGTGACCGCCCCCTTGTTTTATGATGTCCATGCCCACGACCAGCTGAAGCCCAGACAGGAGCAGGATTGGTACGCGGGGGCGCGGGGCTGCATCGTGATTGGGGACAATTTTTATGAGGACTATGTTCAAAAGCTGCGGGGATACGGTGTAAAGGGCCTGATCCATCTGTGGACCAGCGAGGAGCCTGTGCTTCACTACGAGACGGTCAGCCCTGTGTGGGGCACCGCGGAGCCTGAAAACGGAAAAACCTATCCTGATTTTCCGGTGGTGGGCCTGAGAAGCTGTGACAGAGAATCCATACTGCCCTTGCTGACGCCTGGAGCCTGCAGCCGTACCGCGACGGTGCGCAGCGTACTGCAGTGTGGATGTGTGCGTCTTCAGATCCCTGTAGCCGAGCTGGCCGGTGAAACGCCGGAGTATGTGCTGGTGGGCAGCCACTATGACTCCTGGGATTATGGTGTGACGGATAATGCCACCGGGAATGCCGCTGTGTTGGAACTGGCACGGGTACTGTCCCAGAAGCAGCTGCGGCGGGGTGTCAAAATCGCGTGGTGGCCGGCCCACTCCAACGGACGGTATGCCGGGAGCACTTGGTACTGCGATGAGCAGTTTGAGGACCTGGATGCCCGTTGTGTGGCGCTGGTCAACATGGACTCTCCCGGCTGTATGGGAGCGCAGGAGATCGGGTTTTCCACGTCCGGTGTGGCAGGGGATACCCTTGGGGATATCCTGCGTCGGTGCACCGGGCAGGCTGAGGTGGTGATCCGCCCGCTGGGGCGGGGATCAGACCTGTCATTTTTCGGACCGCGCATTCCCATCCAGGTGTCCTTTGACTTTTATCAGGCGCCGCCCAACCGTGGCCGCTGGCACTGTGCAGGCAGCGGCGGAGGCTGGTGGTGGCATTCCGTGGAGGATACCATGGATAAGGTGGACCCCCAGCTTCTGATGAGGGATACACGGGTGCTGGTGGAGCTGGTAAAAGAGTTTGCCGATGAAGCGCATCTTCCCTTTGACGCGGCAGGGTGTCTGGCGCAAATGAGAGATACTGTGGCAGACATCCGGACCCATTGCGGCGATGACTTTGATTTCGCTCCTGTAGAACGGGCACTGGAGGAGTTGGACAAGGCCTGTGCCGGGCGTATCTGCTTTTCCAGTGACAGACAGGCGAAGGAGGCAGGAGGCCGGCTGACGAGACTGCTGTGCAGTGCCTGTGATGAATATCACTTTGACAACACATTTGCAGTGGGCCTGCTGCCCGGTCTGCAGCTGGTCAGGGGCAAGCACCGCAACGACCTGCCACCTCAGGAATTTTTGTATTGGCGGACAGCCTTCCGCCGGCAGGTGAACCGCTTTGTATCTGAGTGCACAAGCATTGTCCAAGCACTGAACAGCGACGCGGACAGTGTGGTATGATAGAGAAAGGGGATATGGATTATGCAGACCAATATCAAAGAGTATGACGAATCGTTTGATCTTACCCAGGCACTCCAAAAGAAGGGCACCAAGGAATATGGTTTTATTCATTTGGCCCAGCGGGCCAACGGTTCATGGGTGAATATTCCCATTATGCTGGCGGTGGGCGCCCAGGACGGTCCCACGTTGGTGGTGGATGCCTGCAACCACGGCGACGAGTATGAGGGTACTGAGGGAATTATCAAGACCTTTGAGGGGCTGGATGTATCCAAGATGAAGGGAAGCTTCATTGGAATCCCTGCCCTGAATGCAGAGGCCTTTGCCGAAATGAAGCGCTATAATACCCTGGACTTTGTGCCCCAGGATCTGAATCGCATCTATCCGGGCGGAACCGGCCCCATGACGGCTTATGTGTGCAGCTGGTACTGTGAGAACATCATCAAGAAGGCTGACGCGGTGATCTGCATCCACGGCGGCGGCAACAGCGAGTATCTGGAGCCTGTTGTGCTGTACTGCGGAGAGGAGTCTCCTGTGGCGTATAAGTCCCGTGAAATGGCCCAGTGCTTTGGCTTTAAGGTCTTGTGGAAGAACACCCGCTACGCGGAGAACAGCGGAATTGAGGATGAGTATGCCTATCAGATGGGCATTCCCTGCATTACACCCGAGATCGGCGGACAGTGCACCCGCATGTATCAGCGGGATGAGCACAAGCAGATGTTGGAGACCGGAATTCGCAATGTGATGACCCTGCTGGGGATTCTGGAGGGCAGCGTGCCCGCCAATGAGGGCGTACACCACTATGACATTGATTATATCTATAACCGCAACGGCGGGATTCATGTGCCTGTGAAGAAGGCAATGGATTCTGTGCGTAAGGGCGACACGCTTTCCATCATTACGAACCTGTTCGGAGAGGAAGTGGATCGGGTCATTGCTCCCTTTGACGGTGTGGTCATCGGGTACTGGACATATTCTGTCTGTCCTCCTCATGGCTGGGTATACATGGTTGGCAAGCCTGTGGATGGGGAGTAAAGCGCCCAGATCCATGCATCCTGCAAATCGAAGTGCCAGTTGAGTATCCTAGATACGAACAGGGCAGAAGCAGAGTGGGCTGTACATGGCCTGCAGAAATGAAAAAGGGCACCCTTTTGGATGCCCCAGTCTGTCGAAAAAGTCCAGCGAAAGCTGGGCTTTTTCGTTTGTAAACGGGAAAAATGAGTGGTGAGGGATGCTGAAACGGGGAAAAATGGGGCACAATGACCGGGTGTCTGGACATGCTGACAGCCAGCTTAGCTGGTGGTTTTGACTTGAGCTTATGCAATCAACAGCTTCTTATTGTTGGATAGACAACTTGATTTTCTGATAGGTGTTCCAATCAATGAGGTTTTGTTTGCGAAGGACCTCATTGAAGTAATCAAACCAGATTCGTTTCGTCAAAGCCTCGCGGCTTGGTTTTCTCATACGCAGGCCCCCTTTGCTACAGTATGCCTGATCTTTTGGGCGGTCATACCTGGCATGATGATAAAAAATGAATCTGCTCATTTTCCAAGGAGCAGGGCCTGTGCGAGGGTAATTGGGCCCCTTTTGGTGATCGACTGCACTGAGATTGTTCCGTAGGGTAAGGTTGTATCTCATATACCGCTCTTGTTGCTTTGTGGATGGCGATGGAACATATATTCCAGATCTGGCTCTTTTGTGGACAGGATTCCCGCTTGTAATCTCTGGTTGCTTAACATATGCCAAAGCGACGAGCAAACGGGGAGGGAAATATCCGCAAACGAAAGGACGGACGCTGGGAGGGTCGGTACACAGTCGGTCACGATCCAGAAACAGGAAAGGCCATCATTAAAAACGTCCTTGGAAAGACGCAAGCGGAAGTCAAGGAAAAGCTGAAGAAAGCCATCGAGGAAAATGTGGGCATCGACTACGGACGGGCCAAGACCTACACCGTGGGTAACTGGTTAGAAGTGTGGTATGAGAACTATGCCAAAATCAAAATGCGCCCATCCACCTACCTGACCTATCATGGCTACATCGAAAACCACATCAAGCCGCAGCTCGGCAAGATCCCGTTGAATGATCTGACGACGCTGCATCTGCAACAGTTCTACAAGAAATTGTTGGCAGAAGGGCGGGTAGAGCGAATCGAAGCACAGAAGCAGCCCAAGGGACTGAGCGCCAAAACAGTGCGCAACATCCATCAAATCATTTCCTCTGCCCTGAAGCTGGCAGTCGAGCAGCGGCTGATCGCCCACAATCCGGCAGACGGCTGTGCACTGCCGAAGGCGGAGCGCAAATCAGATTTGATCTTATCATCAATTCCGCTGATAGAATCTATATTTGTAGCTTTAGAAATCCAGCCTTTTGATTTCAGATATTCATAGATTTTCTTTTTAGTGACTTTGTCTTTTTGCTTGGAAACAGGGTGTATGAACATATCTTTAATCAACTGCTTTTTATGCTCTGTAGAAAGCGGTTGACCATCAATTTTTAATGGATTTAATTCGTTGAGCAACATATACTCGCTATATAGTAAAGAATCCTTAGGCAGAACAGGGTCACCTGTGTAAGTACAGCGACCAATTAAATTGACGAGAAATGCTTCAGCTGAATGATCAAGATCAATCAGTTGATTAAAGTTCCACGGATAAATTTTTTCTTTGCTATCAGTGTTAGAACGAACAGCCCAGTGATGTGCTGCTTTATCATTTAGTGGACCGACATAATACGGAACACGGAATTCAAATGTTTTTCTAATCTTTTCAGCAGGAGTGTAACCATCACTTTGCTGTTGCACCAGAAAAGGTAGATATGAAGAAGCATTTTTCAATATTGCATCTAATTCGCGCAGTTGAAGCTGATAGGGGATAACTCCATTTTCAGAGCTTCGCAAACGCGGCAGAAAAGAACCATCAACGATTTTTTGATATATAGTTGCAATGACAGGGGATTTGGATTCCGCCATTTCAGGCAAAGACTTTTTTAGGAATTTGCAAAAAGCCTCCTGTGAGCAAGTGTAATCGCCGCTTTTATGATGATATTGGCTATAGGCAGCATAATTATCAAGCTTGTCCTCTTTGTCACAAAAAATAGAGTTATATCGTTCAATGCAGTGCGCCTTAATATAATCTTTAAGTACTCTTAAGTCAATGTTATTTTGCTTATATACAGCAATTTTGGCATCGCAAAGGTATCTGTGCGTACCGATAATTTCCGCAAAGCGTGCGGCATCGTATACATCTTTGGCAGCAGTAACTACGGATATATGATCATCTAATACCTCACAAAGTTCATTGTAATTTGCGTCAAGATCATTTTGCAGCGTAATTTTCTTGGCATCTTTAAATCGGTCATCACCGAACAGATTGGAGAGTGCAACAGACCTTCCTGCCAGCAATTCAGAAATGTAAAAGGGAGAAATTCCGGCTTCATTTTTGCTGGGCTTCTTTAGACCTTCGGTAAGTAAAGCTGCCTTTTCCGTAACTCGCATATTAGGAGTTTTCAAAATGTTTAGATAATTATCCGTATTGTGCGGAACAAAATCCAATCCGTATGCATCTGATAAAAGAGTACAAAAATCATCGAACTTATCCCTTAAAGATGAGTCATTGTCCGATGTTTCCGATATTTCGTAGAGGAAATGTCCCCGTGATTTCATCAAATGATGTAGTGCAAGATAGACAAGACGGACATCATACGAATCTGTGGAATGTGCTAATTCACTGCGAAGATGATATGTGGTTGGATACTGGGCGTGATAATCGCAGTCATTAAAATTGGAATCGGAGAATAGAGAATATTTAGAATTTATACTTTTATCTTCCTGCCATAAATCACTCTCATGCATACGGGCTAAAAATTGAGGATCCTCTTCATTTAATGCAGGAGCAAAGAGCATTTCTAAAATATCAAGACGTTGTTTTCTGCGCTGCAAGCGACGCCTTGCAGCACGATGAGTACGGCGCTCTGCAGCAGTTGATGCATCGGGGAACAGACGAACACCCCACATGGCTTTCCCTTTACATTTTAGAACATGATACATGGTATCTGTAACGGCCCAGCTGACAGAACTGCTGCCGGCATCTATTCCGAGATAATAAGGAATCTGTGTTTTTTCTTTCATTTTCTTTATCTCCCTGATTGACAAATTGGTGGTTTTGGTGGATAATAACGATGTACCAATGATTTACTACCATTAGGTATTACACTACAAGTTCAAATAAGCTTTTAGCGCAAGCGCCGTGTATGCGGCTCCACAGTGTGTGGAACAAGAGATCTCTTAGGAGATCTCTTTGTATTTTGTCCAATTATTTTGCGACAATTTAACTTTTATTGGTTTAATATTACCACAATGGGCATCAAATAGCAATATTTTACAATGTGTATAAACTACAAAATATAAAAGACTGACTGATACCACATAAGTATATCAGTCAGTCTTTTTGTTTTCTTCATCAAAACGGCGGCGGAATATGCGAATGATGCGCAGTATATCCTTCTGCTCGTCCAAAGTCATGGAGGACAACTGTGCGTCGATTTTCCGTTTGATCTCATTGGTTTCCGGTTGTTTCTGCGGGACTTCCTCGACCGAGCCGATCAGTTCATAAAACGATATGTCCAACGCAGTGGCGATACGGTTCAGCGTTTCAATCGTCGGATTGCGCAGACCGCGTTCGATTTGTCCCAAGTGTGCAGCGTTCAGATCGGCTTTGAAAGATAATTCTTCCAAGCTGATGCCCTGTGCGTTGCGGAAAAGCCGGATTCGTTTGCCGATTGCGGCCGAAATATCAGTCATTGGCAACACCTCTCATACCATCATAGAGGTAGTTGTTCCAATCGGCAAATTGATATATACACTAATAAATAATAATTGTTATATCATTTACAAATGAGGCTGGAAATGATATACTGTGCATAAGAAAGAAAAGGGGAGGGGATCGCGTGAAGTGTCCAAAGTGCGGTTCGGAAAATACGCAGTATGTGGCTGTTCATCATTCTGGCAGCAGCGGATCGTTTACAGATGCCTGCTGCGGTATGATGATTTTCGGGCCGATCGGCATATTGTGCGGCCTGTGCGGAGCAAGTCCGGGATTTACCGATGATTACTGGGTGTGCCATTCCTGCGGTAAAAAGTTTCAAGCGGGGACTGCGAAAGCAGCGGAAAAGGCTCGGCAGGAGAAAATTCAACAAGAACTTAATGCAAAAGCCAGGCGAAAAGCATTGCTGTCGGCAGCGAATCCAGTAATACTCCAGAATATCGACAACGAAGTGATAGAAGCTGAAAACCGCTATAAGGCTTTGAAAGCTCGCCTGAAAGCGGATAAGCAGGCATTTTTGCAAGAGTACCCGGCGTGTAAGGTACAGAATACATTCCGGATGATTGGGAGAGGAATCATCATTGCATTGATGGGCTTTATAGCATTTCTGGCTATTGATATGGACGAACTGATTACGATAATTATCTGGTTTCTTGCTGCAATGGTGATTGGAGTAATGTGCATGATGCCGCCGTATTACATAAAGCTATCACCAGCCTTAACCGAGTTAAACGAAGCAGTCGAAAATGCAAAGAAATATCAAGAGTATTTGAGTAAACTGAAAAAGGCTCGTGATGAAGAAAATGGTGTATGAATGGCTGATGGCAGTCGGCCATCGAGCAGGCTGTCATCAACGCGCAGATAGGAGCTTTTACTGGAAAGGCAGGAAGTTTCCGCTGTGTGCCCGTTGTACAGGTGTTCTGGTTGGATATATTCTCGCTGTGCCAGCGTATACGGTTTGCAGAAAGAACGTGAGCGTGTATGCCGTTTGCTGTATCCCACTGGTGATAGACGGTTTAACTCAGCTATGGGAGTGGCAGGTGTCTACCAATCGAAGAAGATTTGCAACAGGCGTTTTAGCGGGATATGGTATCTGCTCTATGGCGATAACGTTGCTGTTATTCGTAAAAAATTTAATGCTAAGGAGTTGGTAAAAGATGTTCTGTCCAAATTGCGGTACGGAAATTAAGGAGAAGAAAACATTTTGTCCGAAATGCGGCTCTCCGCTGGGCGTAGAGGCAGTTCAAGAGGACACAAAGACGGTGGAAGCTGCTGCAAGCATAGAAAACGTTCATGAGAATGTAATACCACCACAGGGAGCGCCGGTACCATCGAAAAAGGGCGGTAAAAAGAAGTTTATCATCGGCGGTATTGTGGCGGTTGTACTGATTTTGATTGCAGTGATGATTGGTACGTCTGGTGGTGATACAGGCACGACCAGTACAGATACTTATATCGAAACGGTGCAAAACGGCTATCTCGGTGAATTTACCGATATGACGGTGCAGGAATTGCTCGGCAGCTACTATGAAGATCTGCTGGACTGCACAGCCGAGTGGGACGGCGGAGAGAACGATGATGGTCAGCAGATTGTTGAAGTAAAGTATACGGATGAAACCGTGGGCGACACAACGATTCAGTTCAAAATGCTGGATGAGCAGGTGTTCAAGATTTCTGCATTTGTTGATCCGAATGTAACGATTGAAAAGGCAAGCGACCTTCCGGCAGAGTTAAACAGCCTATACTTTATGGCCTACACCACAAAGCATGAAACAGAACTTGACAGCGCAGAGAAGATGAAAGTCTTTATTGATCAGCTGGATCAGATCTCCGGTTCTGCAGTGTTGTATGGTGCGGCAGCAAACTATACGGGTGATCGCGCACAGCTTTGCACGCTGTTTGGTGAGGACGCACTGGAAACCTCGGTTTCGTGGCTGCTGGATGCTTATGGTTATCTGGATATGAACGACTATGCACAGCAAGACACTGCTGATACGACAGCAGTAGAACCGGCCTCGACTGCGGATGCTTCGTCGGCTGATTACATTTTTCCGAGTGATCGGCAGTACATCACCGAGGACGATATGGCAGGCTGGAATCAAAAGACGGCGCTGCTGGCCCGCAACGAGATTTTTGCTCGTCACGGCTATGTATTCCAGACGCAGGAAATCCAGAATTACTTTGCGGCTAAATCGTGGTACACACCGAATTCGTCGTATGATGGCAGTGGCTTGAACGATGTAGAAAAGGCGAACGTTGATACTATTTCTGCATATGAGCAGAAGATGGGCTGGGCCGAGCAGGATGTTTCGCCGACAAAGTTGGCGCAGGGTGCGGTCAGCAGCTATGTGGAGAGCCAAGGCGATTACTGTACGGGTTTTGATTATGTTGAACCGTATGCAGAGAACGAATATCTGGTCTGTGCAAAGATTGGTGAGTATGAATGGGAGGCCGAATATATTGTAGAGGTCAACGGCTCTGACGCATGGGTAATCGGCCGTCTGGACGGCGGTGTGTTTAGACCGGTATAAAAGCCAAAAGCCCGAGCGGGAAACCGCTCGGGCTGACAGCAACGTGACAGCAATCACGATAAAAACAACCGAAACTGTATGTGCTATATGTACTCAAAAAACGGGATGATGAACTGAATAAGACGGAATAACACAGAAAAAGATGCAAAAAATCAAAACTTTGCTTTTCAAATCTCTCTGTCTCCGCCATGAAAGCTGCACTTTTTATTACGAAAAGTGCAGCTTTTTGCATTTATAGATGGAAAATGATAACTTTTAGAACGACTTAAATTTTCTTGCCAGCAATCGTGACAGCATTTGTTGTAAAACACCAAAAACATAGCATGGCTTTTATGAAAAAGATGAAACTTCAAAAACTTCGTAAAAAACAGTTGACAGCTGCGTGCTTATCGCGCTACAATAACATCGTCAGATAACGAGGACGTACTCGTAAAATAACGAGGACGTACACGTTAACCAATAAAGCACTGTTATGCCGATGAAAGTGAGGTGTCGTTCGGCATGGGAGTTACCATGAAGGAAATCGCCGAGCGTGCCGGCGTTCATCCGTCAACGGTCGATAAGGTCGTACATCACCGTGTAGGTGTCAGCGATGAGGTTCGCGCAAGAGTGCAGGCCATTATTAACGAGTTGAGCTATACGCCCAATCCGAGCGGCCGTGTGCTGCAGCGTCAAGGCAAGGTGTACCGCATTTCTGCCATTCTGGTGCAGGTGGATGCACTGCCGTACCTGAAAAAAGGTATCGAACGCGGTGTAAAAGAGCAGACTGGTTTCGATATTGAAGTCAGCTATGCAGTTACCGGGTTCCAGGAAGCCAAGAGGCAGAGCGAGTATATCGACAAGGCCATCAACGAGCAGTCCGACGGCATCATCCTCAGTCCGATCAACGCAGATTGTGTGCGTCGAGCGATTAACCGGGCGGCTAATGTAGGTATTCCTGTTATCACCACCGATTCGGATATCGACGGTTCGCGCCGTACCTGCTGTGTCAGCATTGACAGCGCAAGAGCCAGCCGCATTGCCGGTCGGCTGATGGGGCAGTTTCTAAACGGAAACGGCAAGATTGCCATCATTTCGAGTGCGATTGAGACAGAAAACAACAACTACTATGTGCAGATGCGTGAACAGGGATTTACGGATTTTCTGAAAGTGGAGTATCCGCAGATTGAGATCGTATCGCGCGTGGAGAGCTTCGAAAATCCGCAGATTACCTATGAAAAAACGGTGCAGCTGTTAGCAGAACAGCCGAATCTGCGCGGAATTTACATTACCTGCGGCGGCGTAGCACAGGTCGGCAGGGCGCTGATCGAAACCGGTCGTGCGAACGATGTTCGTGTGCTTTGCTACGAGGATTATCCCGAAATCGTAGAGCTGATGCGACAGGGCGTTGTAGATTGGACACTCGGCGGTGAAAAAGACGAGCAGGGCGCGCTTCCGGTCAAGCTGATCATGGATCAGCTCGTATTCGGTAGAAAACCCGTGATCGACCGTATTTTTACCGACATCCGTATTCTGGTTAAGGAATGTTTTTCATAAAAATATTTGCGAATCCCGCAGATATTTTTTTGTAGAGATTTACGAGTACGTCCTCGTAAATCGAAAAATCGGCTGATACAGCGATAAAAACATAAAATCCCGTCAAAAGATATTTGCTAAATAACAGCAGATATTTTTTATAGAGAATTACGAGTACGTACTCGTAAAGAAAAAATTGCATAAATGAGAAGAAATGACATACTTGAGGAGGAAATATCATGGAAGAACTGAAAATCGGTCTGGTAGGCACGGGCGCAATCGGCCGCACGCACATTGAGCGTATCAACAACACCCTGCAGGGTGCAAAGGTAGTCGGCTGCGCGGACGCAAATGTTGATTTCTGCAAGTCGGTTGCCGAGAAGTACGCCATCAAGGCTTGGGAGAGCGGCGAGGAGATGATCGCTTCGGACGAAATCGACGCCGTTGTTGTTACCACGCTCGATCCGTTTCACGAGCAGTACGTCATGGCGGCAATCAAGGCCGGCAAGTATGTATTCTGCGAAAAGCCGCTCGCACCCGAGGCGGATGCCTGCAAGCGCATCGTAGAGGCCGAGATGGCCGCCGGCAAGCAGCTGGTTCAGGTCGGCTTCATGCGCCGCTATGACCCGGGCTACAATCAGCTTAAGAAAGCTATCGATTCCGGCAAGTACGGCCTGCCGCTCATGCTGCACTGCGTACACCGCAACTATGACGCACCGGGCTTTACCACCTCTATGCCGGTTGAGAACTCCATGATCCACGAAATCGACGTTCTGCGCTGGCTGCTCGGTGAAAACTACAAGACTGCCGAGGTCGTATTCCCCAAGACTACCCGCAACGCGGAAGGCGAGCTGCGCGACCCGCAGATCATGTATCTGACCACCGAATCCGGCGTGCGCATTGATGTAGAATCCTTCGTAAACTGCCGCTACGGCTATGACGTCCGCTGCGAGGTCGTCTGCGAGGAGGGCTGCATCAACCTGCCCGAGCCGGCAAACGCCATGATCCGCACCAACGATTCCCGCGTAACGCCCATCTGCCACGACTGGTCCGAGCGCTTTCCGGAAGCATACAACATCGAATTCCAGTCCTGGATCAACGCTTGCAAGGAGGGCCGCGTAGACGGTCCGTCCGCGTGGGACGGCTATACCGCACAGGTAACTGCAAAGGCCGCTTCCAAGGCGCGTGACACCCAGTCCGTTGTTGAAATCAAGTATGACGCAATGCCGGACTTCTATAAGAAATAACTTATCTTCTCTTTTTATTTTCTACTTCTCTTTCGCGTGCCGCGGTGCATCGGACGCCGTGGCACGAGCGAAGACCACTCTGAAAGGATATGCAAAATGAGATTCTGCTTAAATACCGACTGTCTCGGCTACATGCCGTTTGAAGAAATGCTTGATACCGTTGCGGAGCTCGGCTACGAGTCCATCGAAATCGCCTGCGGCAACTGGTCCAAAGCGCCGCATATTGACCTCGATGCCATGCTTGAGAGCGAGCAAACCCGCAAAAGCTTTATGGACGCTATCGCAAAGCGCGGACTGGTGCTTGAGGTGCTCAACTGCTCGGGCAACCAGCTCGCACCGAACGAGGAGGGCAAGCTGCATCATGAGGTAGTCGAAAAGACCTTTAAGCTGGCAGGTCTGCTCGGCGTCAAGAAAATCGTTATGATGAGCGGCTGCCCCGGCGGTTCGGCGGAGGATCACACCCCGAACTGGATCGTAACGAGCTGGCCGCCGATCACCACCAAGATTCTCAACTGGCAGTGGGAAGAGGTGCTCATTCCGTACTGGAAGAAAACCGTCGAGTTGGCAAAGACCAACGGCATCGAGAAGATCGCACTCGAGAATCACGGCTGTCAGATGGTCTACAATCCGGAAACGCTCATTCGTCTGCGTGACGCAGTCGGCCCGATGGTCGGCATGAACCTAGATCCGAGCCATCTGATGTGGATGGGCGGCGATCCGGTAACGGCTGTTCATAAGCTCGGCGCGGACCGCATTTACCATGTACACGCCAAGGACGTCCGCATCGAACGCAACTATATCGGTCCGGACGGCGTACTCGACACCAAGACCATCGACCAGTTCGCAAAGCGCACCTGGAACTATGTTGCGCTCGGCCACGGCCATGATGTCAGCTGGTGGAAGGAATTCCTGTCCTGCCTGAGCATGGAGGGCTATGACGGCCCGATCAGCCAGGAGATGGAGGATCTGACTATGCCGGCACTGACCGGACTGAAAAAGTCCACCACCGTACTCAAGGAAGCAATGCCCTGCGATCTGTAAAAAGTAACGCTTCGGCGCTATTGAATAAAAAAGAGGGACCCCTGAAGAGAAAAACGAGAGGAAAGAAAGGACAATTATCATGAAAAAGAGACTGTTAGCGATGACTCTGGCAAGCGCACTGTGCGCAGGTATGCTGGCGGGCTGCGGCAGCGGCACCTCTGCGAGCGACAACGGCGGCTCCTCCGCAGACAGCGGCAGCAGCGGTAACGCATACAACATCTCGGTTATCGTAAAGCTGACCGACGGCCACTTCAACAAGGTTATGGCAGGTGCAAAGGCATACGCCGATGAGCACGACAACGTAAACGTAGATATCCAGTCTCCGACGTCGGCAACGTCCTACGATGAGCAGGTCAACATGATCGAGACCTCGCTCGGCAACCCGAGCATTGACGCGCTGGTACTGGCTCCGCTGCAGTCGAATTCTGCTTCCACGCTGGTTGCGAACACCGATAAGGTTGTAATCGCACTCGATACCGACTTTACCTCGGACAAGAAGCTCGCGTTTGTCGGCACCGGCAACAAGGACGCTGCCAAGAGCGGCGGCACGGCAGCCGTAGAAGCCGCCAAGGCGAACGGTGTTGACAAGCCGACTGTCCTTATCGTTACCGGCGTACAGGGCGACGAGACGCACGAAGCACGTCTGGCCGGCTACAAGGAAGGCGTTGAGGAAGCCGGCGGCGAGGTCATTGAGGTGCAGTACTGCGACGGTCTGGCTGAGAAGGCTGCAACCGCAATGGAATCCGTTATGCAGATGTATCCGGACGGCATTGATGTTGTTCTTTCCTCCAACGATGACATGGCAATGAGCGTTGTTAAGATCATCAAGGACTCCGGCAACGCCAAGTATGCTGACACCATCGTGTGCGGCTTTGACGGCAATACCTCCGCTATCTCCGCCATCAAGGACGGTACGCTCGGCATGGATATCGCCCAGCTCGGCTACGACATGGGCTATAAGGCAGTGGAAGCTGCGGTAAAGGCGCTGGAAGGCGAACAGGTTGATTCCTTTATTGATTCCGGTTCCAAGGTCGTTGACTCCACCAACTGCGATGAGTACATCGACGACATGAAGGCTAAGGGTCTGTGGGAGTAATTCGCAGACCGGCTGCACGCTGTTAAATCTCTTTTTCCTTTGGAAAAACGGTCGGGTCTGACGCTCCAACGTTCCCAATCGTACCGCCTCGGGCGGCGGTATTTGCCCAAGGGTGATAATGCTGAAACACACAGCGCACGGAACGAAGGTTCTGTGCGCTGTTTCGGTTCTTTGCTTGCAAAGCGGACACAAACAAAAAGTATCCACAGCCTGTGGATACTTTTGCGGCCGCACATCATATTATAAAAAAGGAATCAGCCGGTCGGCTGATTCCTTTTTGCTCAATATCCCGTTTTAAGCAGTTTTCGTGCAGCCGCAAACGCCCTTTCTTCGCCCTCGTCGCGCAGAATACGCAGCAGGGATTCCAGCGCGGCGGCGGTATCCGGATGGATGATATAGTGATCGACCGAGTGTGCATAGTAATCATACGGATCGCTGTCGCGGTAGGCAGCACCGCGATAGGTCTTGCTGGCGGCTACGCGGTCACAGAACATCTCTATTACATATTGAATGGGCATTTTCATGCCGCACATACCGGAGCCGTCGGCGGCGTAGTCGATCCAGTACTCCAGATGATGCTTATTCCGGCCCTTATGATGCAGCCATGCTGCGCTGTAGCCCTTTTCGCGGCGTTCGATCTCGTTCGGGCTGCGGTTGCCCTGATAATATTTTGCACCGGCGGAAAACTCCACCGGACTGAACTTGCTCAAATCGTGCGTCAGTCCCTGCCAGTATAATCCAACGCGCCAGCAGTGCCGGAGAACCAGAAAACGATGGTGCTGCACCGTGCGCAGATGTGAAAGCCATTTCATGGCATGCGCCCTCCTTTTTTCGGACTGATAGTATTCTACCATGCTGTGCGGAAAAAGAAAAGCAAAAAACAAGGTGCAATGTGTGTCACAGGGAACTCGCGCTTTACGTTTTTTGCGCATTGTGATAAACTATAGCAGTTCAGACAGATACTGCAGCAGGTGCATGCATACAGCACACAAATACCATTATCAATTTCATTTGCCATGCGGCAGTATGCCCGCGTAAAATTTCCGCGCTCTTTACGCGCGGTGCACGCTGCTTTAATTGTGCGGTGTTGCCTTATAGGAATGGAAAAAGAAAAATTCCGTGCATATGGGAAAATACATAGAATCGGATGAATTTGTTTACATACTATCATGAGGAAAAGAGGAAACTATGAAGGTATACAAGCGGCTGATCGCCGGAACGGCGGCTGCGGTCATGCTGGCGCTGACATGCGGCGGCTGCGGTGCGGAAAAGGAGCCGGTGACGATCACAATCTGGAACTACTATAACGGTGAGCAGCTCGAAGCATTTAACCGGATGGTGCAGAATTTCAACGATACGGTCGGCAAAGAGCAGGGGATCACGGTGGAAAGCGCCAGTCAGGGCAGTGTAAATGATCTGGAGACTAACGTGCTGAACGCTGCAGAAGGCAAGGTCGGTGCGGAAGAACTGCCGAATATCTTCTCCGGCTATGCGGATACCGCCTATGCGCTCGATCAGCAGGGCATGGTCGTGGACCTGAACGACTACCTGACCGAAAGCGAAAAAAGCGAGTACATCGAAGGCTATCTCACCGAGGGTGACTTTGACGGTGATGGCAGCATCAAGATTTTTCCGACCGCAAAGGCTACCGAGGTGCTCTACCTGAACGATACCGACTGGCAGGCGTTTTCGCAGGCGACCGGCACGACCTATGACGATCTTGCGACGGTTGAGGGATTGACCGCAGCAGCCGAGAAATACTATAACTGGACGGACGCACAGACCGAGGCGCCGGATGACGGCCGTGCTCTGTTTGGCAGAGATGCGATGGCAAACTATCTGCTCATCGGTGCAAAGGAGCTTGGCTGCACAATTTTTGACGTACAGAACGGCAAAATGACGCTTGATTTTGATAAAAATGTTATTCGTAAGCTGTGGGACAACTACTACGTGCCGTTTATCAAGGGCTATTTTGAGGCAAACGGCCATTTCCGCAGCGATGACATCAAAACCGGTACGATCCTGTCCTATGTCGGCTCTAGCTCGAGCGCGACCTTCTTTCCGGACAGCGTAATGACCAGTGATGACGACAGCCATTCGATCGAGCTGAAAGTGCTGCCGAATCCGCATTTTGCGGGCTGTGAACCGGTTTCAGTGCAGCAGGGAGCGGGCATGGTTGTTACCAAGGGTGATGAGGCGGAGATCAAGGCGAGCGTAACCTTCCTCAAGTATTTCACCGCACCGGAGAACAACATTCAGTTCTCGATTGGCTCGGGTTATCTGCCGGTCACCCGGGAAGCGAATAAAGAAGAAACGCTGGCTGACAGCGAGGTTGCTATGACACCCGAGGTCAAGTCCGTTCTGCAGATGGCGGTCAAGACGGTAAACGAGAATAAGCTGTACACTACCCGCGCCTTCGAGGGCGGCAAGAACGCGCGCAAGGTGCTGGAATACGCGATGAGTGATCTTGCTGTGGCAGACCGCGACACGGTGAAACAGCGTATTGCAGCCGGACAGAGCGCGGAGCAGGCCGAAGCGGAATTCCTGACAGATGCATATTTTGACAACTGGTATCGGGATACGCTGGCGCAGCTTCAGGCATACGAAGGATAAGAGAAACAGCTCGAGAGATCAGGTTTGAACAGGCGGTGCGGTATGAAGGCTCGCAGTAAGCCAACAGAAAAACGGGAAAGATCGGTCTTTTCCACTATATTTATATCGGTACTGGTCATTCTGGCGGTCGAGGTCACACTGCTGGTCGGCTCCATCGCGGTAAGCCGCGTGCCACAGCAGCTGGACCGGAATGCGGAGGATATTTTAGCCAAACAGGTTGAGAACCGCAGCAGTTATCTGGAGAATTTTCTCGTGCAGGCGCAGAATCTCGGTGATATGCCGAAGCGGATCAACGAGAAAACCGAAGCGCTACTGGCCTCCGGTCAAATCTCAAAGGATACGCTGGGACAGAGCAGTGCTTCGAGCGAGCCGCTGCTTGAAGCGATTGCAGATGATTTGGTGATGCAGCTGCGCAGCTCGTCGGTGACGGGTGTATTCGTTGTGCTCAATACATGCGATCTGGATGCCCGCAAGACCAATGGGCGTCTGCCGGGCATTTATCTGCGCGATCTGGACCCGGATGCGGCGGCTTCCGAGCGCAACGAGGATCTGATGCTGTCGTTTGCACCGGCAGGAATCGTGAAGTCCATGCGTATTTCGACGGACTCCTGCTGGCAGCCCGCGCTGGACTATGAAGAGCTTGGTGATTTTGTGTATCGGCCGTTCAGGACCGCCTATCAGGACGGCGGCAAGCTGATGATGGCGCAGTACGGCCGCTGGACGACCTCGCCGTATGTTCTGCCGGGAGACAAGCGGGAGGCAATCGCATACGCGCAGCCGCTCATCCTACCGGACGGCACGGTGTACGGCGTTGTCGGCGTGGAGCTGCTGTGCAGCTATCTGGAGGAGCAGCTGCCGCTGACCGAACTGCAGAATGACGGCACCGGCGCATACCTGCTCGCCGTAACGACTGATGAAAAGCAGGCCGGCGGCATCCCGCTGCAGCCGGTGACGTTTTCTACGCAGGATCGTTCGCTGAAAAGCGCGCAGAGCATTGTCATGCGGAACAACGGTGCTGCCGGCACCATTGTCGTCAATAAGACAAAATACTTCGCCTGTGCGGAACCGCTGACGCTGTACGACCGCAACGCACCATTTTCGAATGAGCACTGGCTGCTGCTCGGCATTGTGCCCAACAGCACGCTGTATAAAATATCCAACGATATGCAGAGTCTGCTGTTGGTGGCAGTCGTGCTGACGCTGGCCGTCGGTCTGGTATGCAGTTATCTGGTCAGCCGCGGACTGGCGCATCCGATCCGGCAGCTGTCCGACGAGATAGCCGCTATAAAGGATAAGAGAACGGAGATCCCAAAGCTCTCGCGCACCGGCATCCGCGAGTTAGACGGCTTTTCCACCGCAATCACCCAACTCAGTCAGGATATTCTGGATACCTCCACGAAATTCCTGCGTATTATGAACATGGCAAGTATTGAACTCGGCGGCTATGAAATGCGTGAGGACAGCGATAAAGTATTCGTGACCGACAACTTTTTCTCCATGCTCGGCATGCAGGACATCGACCCGAATGATGTGACACGGGAGCAGTTTGAGATGCTGATGGAGAATCTGGTGCTGCAGAATGAGAGCTTCAGTCTGCAGGACGGCGGCTGTGTGCTCACCATTCCGCAAAAGGACGGCAGTGAGCGGTTTGTCATGCTGCGCATCACCGGCGAGGATGAGGTGCAGGTCGGTCTGGTCGAGGATGTGACTGCGACAACACTTGAGCGCCGCCGCATCGAGCATGAGCGCGATTACGATGTGCTGACCGGTCTGTACAACCGCCGGGCCTTTGATGCACGGGCGAAAAAACTGTTCCGTATGCCGGAAAAGCTGGGGCATGCTGCGCTGCTGATGATGGATATGGATAACCTCAAGCATATCAACGACACGTTCGGTCATGACTGGGGCGACCGATATATCAATCTGGCGGGTCAGTGCTTTGCACAGACGCTGCCCCAGAATACCATTTGCGCCCGTATGTCGGGAGATGAATTCATTGTGCTGTTCTATGGTTACGATGAACGAGACGAAATCCGTCAGGTGCTGAACAGGCTTTCCGATGCAATGAAGGAGCGCACGGCACTTCTGCCGAACGGCGACACCATGCGCATCAGCATTTCCGGCGGTATCGCGTGGTATCCGGAGAACGGCAGGGATCTGGCTACGCTCAAAAAGTATGCGGATTTTGCCATGTATCAGGTGAAGCATGAGTCCAAGGGCGAAATGGGTGAATTTGATATCGGTGCCTATAATCAGGAGGTCTACGCAGCACAGCTGAGCAGGGAATTCCTGCAGATGCTGCGTGAGAGCAGTGCAGGCTACCATTTTCAGCCGATCTTCTCAGCGCATACCGGCAGGGTAGAGGCGTATGAGGCGCTGATGCGTGTGAAAATGCCGCTTCTGAGTTCGCCGCTGACCGTGATGAAGCTGGCGCGCGAGATGGACAAGCTGTACGAGGTTGAGCGGCTGACCGCCTTCAAGGCAGCATCCACGTTTGTGATGATGCAGAACAGGGGGCGGCTTCATAGGAACACCAAGCTGTTTCTCAACTCGATTGCCAGCAGCAGCCTGACGGATGAGGATGTTGCGGAATTTAAGGCGCAGTTTGCCGAGCTGCTGAATAATCTGGTTATCGAGATCACCGAGGAAGAGGAGATCGACCGCGAGGCGCTGGAGCGCAAGCGCAGAGCAATGGGCGATCAGGGCGTGTTCGCGCTGGATGATTGGGGCAGCGGTTACAGCAACAGCAACAGTCTGCTCGAGCTGTCGCCGGACTATATCAAGGTGGATATCAACATCATCTGCGATATCGACACCGATGCGGATAAGCAGCAGCTGGTCAAGGATATTGTGGAATACGCACACGGACGCGGCATGAAGATCGTTGCCGAGGGCATTGAGACCGAAGCCGAGCTGCGCAAGGTTATTGAGTTGGGCGTTGATCTGCTGCAGGGATATTTTCTGGCGAAGCCGGCGGCGTCTCCGAGCGAGATCGCGCCGCAGGCGCTGCGCGTGATTCGGTGGATGAATCGGTGAGCGGGTCGCTTGCAAAGCGGGAGAAGCTGCAGTTTCCATCCGCAATTCTCGATGGTTCAACCGGAACGAAAAAATCTTTACAATATGAAAAGTTTCCTCTTGACAAAAGAGCCGATATAGGATAGAATAAACACGTTCGATGTAAAGGCAAAACACTTTACACTTCAGAGGGAGGATCACCATGAAGGCAACACCGCTTGAAATGAGCCTGCTGTTTGACTTCTACGGCGAAACCCTCACCGAGAAGCAGCGCGAGTTGTTTGATCTGTATTACAATGAAGATCTTTCGCTTTCCGAGATCGCCGAGCACGCCGGCATCACCCGTCAGGGTGTGCGCGACAGCATCAAGCGAGCGGAGCACGCCCTTCATGAGATGGAGGACAAGCTCGGTCTGGTGGCCCGATACGGCGACACCGAGCGGTGCGCAGAGGAACTTCAGCACGAGGTTGAGCAGCTGCATGAATTGAACGCCGCACAACTGCACAGTGCCGAGGCGGACGAAATCGTTTCCCGCATGACGGCACTGCTCGAACAGCTCAGGCAGGAGGCTTAACATGGCATTTGAAGGGCTTACCGAAAAAATTTCATCTGCTTTTAAGCACCTGCGCAGCAAGGGAAGGCTGACCGAGTCCGATATCAAGGACGCAATGAAGGAAATCCGCATGGCACTGCTCGAGGCGGACGTCAACTTCAAGGTCGCAAAGGACTTCATCAAGACCGTTACCGAAAAGGCAACGGACGCGGAGATCCTCGAAAGCCTGTCTCCGACCCAACAGGTCATCAAGATCGTAAATGAGGAGCTGGTTTCGCTCTTAGGCGGCCAGACCACTCGTTTGACTATATCGCCGAACCCGCCCACCATCGTGATGATGGCCGGTCTGCAGGGCGCCGGCAAAACCACCAACTGCGCAAAGCTGGCCGCTCTGCTCCGCAAGCAGCAGCAGCGCCGACCGCTGCTCGTAGCCTGTGACGTTTACCGTCCGGCAGCTATCGAACAGTTAAAGGTAGTTGGCAAGCAGCTTAACATCCCCGTTTTTGACGAAGGTCAGGGCGATCCGGTCGAGATCGCAAAGCACGGCATCGACTTTGCCCGCAAGAACGGCTATGATCTGGTTTTCCTCGATACCGCAGGCCGCCTGCACATCGACGAAAAGCTGATGGATGAGCTGAAGAACATCAAAGCAACGGTCAAGCCCACCGAGATCATCCTCGTGGTGGACGCAATGACCGGTCAGGACGCTGTAACGGTCGCACAGACCTTTGACGAGGCCCTCGGTATCGACGGCGTGCTTATGTCCAAGATGGACGGCGACGCACGCGGCGGTGCAGCGCTTTCGGTCAAGGCTGTTACCGGCAAGCCGATCAAGTTCATCGGTACGGGCGAGAAGCTCGGCGATATCGAGCCGTTCCACCCGGACCGTATGGCAAGCCGCATCCTCGGCATGGGCGATGTGCTGACGCTGATCGAAAAGGCGCAGGAGTCCTTCGATCAGAAGCAGGCAGCCGAAACCGCCAAGAAGATGATGGCCGGCAAGCTGACGCTGACCGATTTTTACGATCAGCTGCAGAAAATGAAAAACATGGGCTCGATGGAGGAAATGCTCGGCATGCTGCCGGGTGTGGACGCAAAAGCCCTCGCCGGTGCAAAGATCGACGAAAAGCAGATGGCGCATACCGAAGCCATCATCCAGTCTATGACCCCGAAGGAGAGAGATAATCCCTCCATCATCAACTACTCCCGCAAGAAGCGCATTGCAAACGGCTGCGGATTGTCGGTCGAGCAGGTCAACAAGCTGCTCAAGCAGTTTGAGGCCATGCAGAAGATGACCAAGCAGCTTACCAGCATGGCACGCAGCAAGGGCAAAAAGCGCCGCGGCTTCCCGGGACTGGGCAGCTTCAAGCTGCCGTTTTAATCGCTATTCGTTTGTAAAGTAAATTTACAATAGATAAATTTCTATAACAGGAGGTGAAATTTCAATGGTAAAGATCAGACTGCGTCGCATGGGCGCTAAGAAGACTCCGTTCTACCGCATCGTTGTCGCTGATTCCCGTTACCCGCGTGACGGTCGTTTCATCGAGGAGATCGGCACTTACAATCCGCTGGCAGAGCCGGCTGTTGTCAACGTAAACGCTGACCGCGCTCAGGAGTGGATCAAGAACGGCGCTCAGCCGACCGATACCGTTCGCGGTATCCTGAAGAAGGCCGGTGTGCTGAATTGAGTGAGGTCGTCGAAATGAAAGAGTTACTGACTTATATAGTCGAAAATCTGGTTTCCGATCCGGCTGCGATTGCCATTACTGAGGAGATCGACGGCGATAACATCACCTACTCGCTGCGTGTAGCACCGGGAGATATGGGTCGCGTTATCGGTCGCCACGGCCGCATCGCAAAGGAAATCCGCACACTCATGAAAGCGGCAGGCAATCGCGAGAACAAGCGCGTCACAGTTGATATTCTCGACTGAGCCTGCGCGGATCGCGCCGAAGTGTTAATCACTTCAACTTGAATGAAGAGCCGGTGCCGTCAGGCGCTGGCTTTTTCCGAAAATCGCCGCAGCGCGGCGATTTTTTGTTTTATCTGCACCGATCCAGCGGGGTGTACGAACTGCGTAAGCGTGTTCGTCCCTAACGGGCGGGGTGTTTTTCGCTGAACCTCAGCGAGGAGTGGCGCCGCCTGCGGGCGGCGAGGACGCTGCGGCTGCGCGCCGCGGGCGCACAAGAGGGTAGACAACCTGCGGTTTTCCACCCTCTGATTTTCTCCCCTTTTCCCTTAGAGAGCACGGCGACAATCAGAGAACTGAGACTATCGGGGAACGGCAGAGGATTTTTCCTTCCGTGTCTTTCTCAACCGTTTTGCAGTGCCAGATACCGGACTGCTACACAGGCGGGTTCATTAGCGCTGGGTGCGGCATAACAGTGCCGCACAAACTCTTAACGTGTTGTGTTGGAAGGCACCTACGCAGTTCAGTGGTGGTGAATGCCTAAATTCGCAGGTGCCGTGCGTAGTAACGGGCTAAAGAATTGCGCGACCCGTCCGCAGACGGTGAAATCCCCGACAGATAAACGAATCACCATCAATCAAACATCGCAGAAATAAAAACGCTCACAGGCAGGAGGAAAGAACGAATATGCCGAAGAAATTTTTAGAGGCCGGCAAGATCGTCGGCACGCACGGCGTGCGCGGCGACCTGAAGGTGCAGAGCTGGTGCGACAGCCCTGAGGTGCTGTGTGACTTTGACACGCTCTATCTGGACGAAAAAACGCCTGTGACCGTCGAAAAGGCGCAGGTTCACAAGAATGTTGTGCTCATGCACATCAAGGGAATTGATACGGTCGAAGCCGCCGAGGCGATGCGCAACAAGGTGCTCCACCTCGACCGCGAGGACGTAGAGCTGCCCGAGGATCTCGTGTTCATTCAGGATATTCTGGGCTTCAAGGTGTTCGATCTGCGCGTTGACCGCGTAATCGGCCGCATCCGCGATGTGCTGACCAGTAATCCGGCGCATGATATGTACGAAATCGCCGGTGAGGACGGCCGCCTGATCTACATTCCGGCCATCAAGCCGTTCCTCAAGGAGATCGATATGGAAGCCGGCGTGATCTACGTTGAGAGCATCGAGGGCCTGATCGAATGAAAATCGACATTATGACGCTGTTTCCGGAGATGATCAACGCGGTTATGCGCGAAAGCATCATCGGACGCGCACAGGACAAGGGTGTTGTCGAGGTCAAGGCAACCAACATCCGCGATTATGCGCTTGACAAGCACCACAAGGCGGATGACGCGCCCTATGGCGGCGGACGCGGACAGGTCATGCTGGCTGAGCCGCTGTATCTGTGCCATCAGGCGCTGAGTGCCGGTGAGCATGTGCACACGGTGTTCCTCTCTGCACAGGGACAGCCGTTTAACCAGCAGAAAGCGCGTGAGCTGCTCGCAAAGGAGCACTTTATTCTGGTCTGCGGCCATTATGAGGGCATTGACCAGCGCTTTATTGACGAGTGCGTGGACGAGGAGATCTCCATCGGCGACTTTGTGCTGACCGGCGGGGAGATTCCTGCGATGGCTGTCGCGGACGCGGTATGCCGCATGGTGCCGGGCGTTCTGCCGGACGAGGAAGCGTTCACGGCGGAAAGCCACTGGGACGGTCTGCTCGAGCATCCGCAGTACACCCGCCCGGAAAACTGGCGCGGCAGAGAAGTGCCGGAGGTGCTGCTCTCCGGGCACCATGCCAATATTGAAGCATGGAGACGCGAAATGAGCCTGCGCCGCACGAAAAAGGATCGGCCCGACCTGTTTGCACGGTTTGAGCCGCAGAATAAGCGGGATAAAAAGATTCTCGATAAAATTCACAGCGATGAGCGGTAAAAAGAACCCTTCGGGGTTCTTTTTTGTTGTGCAAACGCGAAAAGAGAGCCTGCTTACACAGACTCTCTTTCCGGACAGCTCCAAAAGGAAAATTATGCGTTTGTATCATTGGACTGCTCGAGTGCGGCCTGTTCGTCCGCAAGAGCAGCTTCGCGCTTTTTCTCCAGACGCGAGCCGATAAAATAGCCGACAGCGGCCACAACGACCGCCCAGACGGTTGTGCTCGGGGATTTCGCCAGAATATCGCCCAGACCGGTACCCTGCATCTTCTCACTGAGAATACCGACCAGTCCGCACAGGATATAGCCGACAGCGGCGCCCAGACAGGTCAGCTGGAACACATGGCGCTTCATGCCGAAGATCTTCACATCGGCAGGATCAATATCTTCTTCTTCCTCTTCTGGTTCCGCATCGAGGATGGCGGGTGCATTTTCGTCCTGCGCAGCGGGCAGGGTATCTTCGGCTGCGGCAGGCAGGGTTTCCTGCTCCTGCACATCGGAAACCGCCTGTTCTTCGTCCAGCGGCTGCTGGTTTTCGCTCATAGTGAGCACTTCCTCTCTTTTCCGGAGAAACGGCGATGGGTCACATCATATTGTTATTGCGCGTGCTCTCGGACGGAATGATGATCGCGGCGATAATATACGCCAGGATACCCGAACCGCCGAGGAAGCATACAAGCGCCCATGCCAGACGGATCAAAGTCGGGTCGAGATCAAAATATTCCGCGATGCCGGCACAGACACCGCACAGCATGCGGTTGGATTCACTGCGATACAATTTCTTGCCATTCATCGTAAAGTCTCCTTTTCTTTTATCATACGTTGTTTTGTGGATTTCGTCAAGTTACAGTTCAGACAGGGGCATCGGCGTTAGCGAGTGTGACTTGGGAAAGCAGGCTGATCTGGCCGGAGCCGGACACCGTGGCAGTTACGCTGCGGGGGAAGTCCAAACGATAGGAACCCGTTTCGGTATTATAGCTGTTGTCATACTGTGCAGTGCCGCTGCCGTCCTCGTTGATTTGAACCAGCGGCGTGCCGTTCATCGTGACTGTACCCCAGTTGGTGCCGGCTTGCACATGGTACTGGTCTGCCGGTTCGGGCAGAAGTGCAGACAGGCGGCCGTCAGTTGCTGCAAGGGTGATGTTGTTTGCATCCAGCTCACCGGCGATGAGCGTACCGTTTCCGGCGGACAGTTCGATGGTTTCCGCGCGCAGACGGTCGCTGATGGTCACATTTGCCTGATGGTCGCAGGAAATGTGAACCTGCAGATAACTTGCGTTGTCAGGCAGGGTGATCGTGACCGGTTCATCGTTCGCCCAGAGTGAAGCGGTCCATCGTATACCGTTTACCTGCGTGTCTCCGAAATTAGCGCTTGCGCTGACGGCAAAGTCCGAACCATTCTCGATAGTAAAATTGCCGCCTTTAAGCGTCAGGTCGATGCGGGAGATATGATCGACCGACTGGATAGGCATATCGCCGTGCTTAATAGCGTTCTGACGGGTCTCAAGGTAATCCTGCACCCAACCGGTGTCGTAATCGCTGTCGATTTCATCATCCGGAGAAACATAATGATCGCGGATATTCTCAACCGTATCGGAAAAATCGCGTGCGGCATCGCTGAACGGGTGCAGCGCACCATCGTAGTACACGCTGTAAAACTGTCCGCCGAGTACATGACCGACCGTTGTCAGTCCCAGACCGAGCACCAGCACGGCAGTGCAGGCAATAATGAGCTTTTTCATACATTTCCACCTCCTGTACGGCGGCATCTGTTGCGAATCCAGTTAAACGGCGCACGCAGCACGGCGACAAAGGCGCGGAACACCGGCGGCACAAACAGAATGCTCAGCTTGATGGACAGCAGTCCGAGCAGGATACCGGCGGCAAAGGCAGCCAGTCCGTTGCCGAGCGTAACGAGCGCGTTCGCCGGTGTCGCCCACAGTGTGCAGGACAGCAAGGCAAGGACCGCTCCGCCGCAAATCAGCGCAAGCGGAATGCCGTACAGAATGAGCAGTACAGCGAAAATCACCGCGAGCACGGTCACAACGATCGCCAGAAGCACGCCAAGCACGGTTGCACCTGCGCCGAATACGAGCGGCAATCCAATCGGGATGGCGAGCAGCACCAGCACAATCAGCAGCAGCGGACTGATGCCGCGCCAGCGGCGCTTCTCTTTTATCGGCTGTGCATGCGGTACAGCGGTCAGTTCGCGGTAGTCCGCAAGAATCTGCGCCGCAACTTTTGCCGGCTCGCCGAGTTCCTCGATGGCCTTCGCCTCGTTTTCCGGGCCTGCGTCATCAAAATATTCTTCGTAATAGCGCAGAGCGTTCGCGCGTTCCTCCTCCGGCAAAACCGAAAGCGCACGCCGCAGCGCTGCCATGTAATCTGCTCTGTTCATTCGTTCACCCCTCCAAAAAAGATCGTGTCGATCCCGCTGCGGTAGTTCTGCCAGTCGATGCGGTGCTGCCGCAGAGCGGCTCTGCCGTGCTCGGTGATCTGGTAGTAGCGGCGGTTGCGGCCCGCATAGGCCTGATCGTAGGTGGTCAGGCAGCCGTCCTTCATCAGCCGCCGAAGTACCGGATACAGCGTAGATTCGGAAATATCCAGTACCTTTTGCACGTCCTGCGTGATACGGTAGCCGTAGGTGCTTTCTCGCTCGACTACGGCAAGCACGATGCCGTCCAGCAGGGAGGACGAGATGGGATAGGACATATGGAATCCTCCTCTCCTGTGTTTCTAATAATATTATATGGAATATAATATAGTCCGTCAACAGGTATATCAAAAATAACTATGAAGGAATTGTAAATTTTGTGGGATCAGTGCAGGAAAAACACTGTTTTCGCATTGTATTCGCCGGAAAGATAGCGTATAATGGTATCTGTATAAGTATGGGCAGAGGAAACGAACGAAAGGGCGAATCTGATAAATGAAACTGGCTGTATTATTCGGCGGTATTTCGAGTGAGCACGACATCTCGTGCCTGTCTGCCGCTTCTATTTTGCGAAACCTGAATAAAGATAAATATGAAATCTATCCGGTCGGCATCACCCGCAGCGGCGAGTGGTTCTACTGCCCGGACTGTGATCCGGACCGTGTAGAGAGCGGTGCGTGGGAGCGCATGACCGGCAAGGTAAAGGTCGTTCTCGCACCCGACCGCGGCATGCACGGCATGGTGCTGCTCCGTGAGGGAGAGATCGAGATTGTCCGTCTGGACTGTGTATTCCCGGTGCTGCACGGCGTCGGCGGCGAGGACGGCACGATGCAGGGTCTGCTCGAGCTGGCCGGCATTCCGTACGTCGGCTGCGGCGTAGCTGCAAGCGCGAATACGATGGACAAGGCGCTGACCAAAAAGGTCGTTGAGGGCACCGGCGTCCGTCAGGCACGCTACTATCTGGCGCTGAGATATGACTTTGAGCGCAATGCCGAGGCAGTAATCGCCGCGGCTGCGGAAACGCTGGGTGCGTTCCCGGTATTCGTCAAGCCGTGCTCGCAGGGCTCGTCCGTGGGCGTTGCCAAGGCGAACAATCTGCTCGAGCTGGCCGAGGGCCTGACCGAAGCCTTTAAGCTGGATACCAAGGTGCTCGTCGAGGAGTTCATCGACGGTCACGAGGTCGAGTGCGCTGTGCTCGGCAACCTCGAGCCGCAGGCCTCCACGGTCGGCGAGATCGCTCCGACGCAGGAGTTCTACACCTTTGATGCCAAGTACAAGGACGAAAGCTCGCGTCTGTACATTCCGGCACACATCACCGAGGAGCAGATTGCGGCCGTCCGTCAGGACGCTGTCCGCGTTTACACTGCACTCGGCTGCCGCGGCCTGTCGCGCGTAGACTTCTTTGTCACCCACGACAGCGGTGAGGTCGTTTTCAACGAGCTGAATGCGATTCCGGGCTTTACCTCGATCAGCATGTACCCCAAGCTGTTTGATTACGAGGGCATCGGCTATGCCGAGCTGCTCGACCGCCTGATCTCTCTGGCACTGGAGGAGCATCATGGATAAGCGCGCCATCGGCGTATTTGACTCCGGCTTGGGCGGTCTGACCGCCGTGCGCCGTCTGCACGCCCTGATGCCGCAGGAGAATATCATCTATTTCGGCGATACCGGCCGTGTGCCGTACGGTACGCGCGGCCGCGATATCATTACCAAGTATGCGAGGCAGGATGTGGCGTTTCTGCGCCAGTTTGACCTGAAATCCATCATCATTGCCTGCAACACCGTGTCCGCTATCGCGCTCGACCTGCTTTCCGAGGAGAACGACATTCCAATCATCGGCACGGTAGAGCCTGCCTGCCGCCGCGCCATGACCATGACGCAGACCGGCAGAGTCGGCGTGATCGGCACGGCGGCAACCATCCGTTCGGGTGCATATGAGAAGTATCTGCACAAAAAGGACGGCACGCTCGACCTGTTCACGCAGGCGTGTCCGCTGTTCGTGCCGCTGGTCGAGAACGGCCGCGTGCACCGCGGCGATGTGGTCATCGAAACGATCGTGAAGGAATATCTCACGCCGCTGAAAAAGGCGGGTGTGGATACGCTGATTCTCGGCTGCACGCACTATCCGCTGCTTGAGGAGGTCATCGGCGACTTTATGGGTCCGGATGTGACGCTCATTGACTCGGGCGCCGAGGCGGCAAACCTCGCTTCCACGCAGTTTGACCCGAACGAGGGTACGGGCACCACGCAGTATTTCGTTTCGGACGATCCGCAGGGCTTTGACCAGCTCGCCGAGCTGTTCCTGCAGGAAAAGGTCGATGTCGGTGCGGAGCTTGTGGATATTTCCCGCTATTAAGGAGCATAGAGATATGAAGAAGGACGTTTGGCTGACGATTTCCTCCCAGCAGCAGTTTGCGGGCTGTGACGAGGAGAACATCGACCTGCAAACCGCTGCCACGCTGTACGAGCGCGGCGGAAAATATTACATCGCATACGAGGAAAGTGAACTGACCGGACTCGAAGGCACCAAGACCACCGTCAAGCTGGACGGCAAAACGGTTGCCCTCATCCGCACGGGTACGTTTCCCTCGCACATGCTGTTCGCTGAGGACGAGCGCCATGTCGGTCTGTATCAGACGCCGGTCGGCAGCGAAATGGCTATCGCCACCCACACCTCGCGGGTGCACAACACCATCGGCGAGAACGGCGGACACCTTATCATCGACTATACGGTCGAGGTGGACAACTCTCTCATGGGCGAACACCACTTTGAGATGACGGTATCGACCAAACCGAACATTCAGGTCGTTTAATAAAGTAAAAATAAGAGATTTAGATATAGGAGTGTACACATGAACGCATACGAAATCGCACGCGCCGAAGCAACCCGCGTTGTAGAAGCGGCGTACCGCAAGGCTGTAGCCGCAGGCGAGCTGCCTGAGGGCACCATTCCTCCGGTTGCAGTAGAGACCCCGAAGGATTCTTCCAACGGCGACTGGGCATCCACCTTTGCCATGCAGTGTGCAAAGCCGCTGCACATGGCGCCGCGCAAGATCGCAGAGAGCATCGTGGCAAACCTCGACCTTGAGGGCAGCTGCTTTGACACCGTGACCATTGCAGGCCCGGGCTTTATGAACTTCACGCTGAATCAGGGCTGGTACGAGCAGGCTGTCCGCGGTGTATTCACCATGGGCGAGAATTACGGCCGTACCGAGAGCAAAAAGCCGGAAAAGGTCATGGTAGAGTTCGTTTCCGCCAACCCGACCGGCCCGATGCACATGGGCAACGCGCGCGGCGGTGTTTTGGGCGACTGTCTGTCCTCGGTTCTGGACTGGTCCGGCAACGACGTTACCCGTGAGTTCTACATCAACGATGCAGGCAATCAGGTAGACAAGTTCGCGCACTCTGTTGAGGGCCGCTATATCCAGGAGATCAAGGGCGAGGACGCCATCGAGTTTGACGCTTCCTGGTATCAGGGCGACGACATTAAGGCGCTGGCGCATGATCTGGTAGAGCAGTACGGCGACAGCCTGCTCGAAAAGACCCCGGAGGAGCGCTTCGCTGTTATCGAGGGTTACGGTCTGCCGACCAACATTGCCCGCATGGAGCGCGACCTCAAGCGTTACAAGATCAACTACGACGTATGGTTCCGTGAGTCCACTCTGCACGAGAGCGGCTACGTCAAGGAGACCATCGACATGCTGACCGCCAAGGGCGCAACCTACGAGACCGAGGACGGCGCACTGTGGCTCCGTTCAACCGACTTCGGCTGCGACAAGGACGACGTTCTGCGCCGTGCAAACGGCTTCTATACCTACTTTGCGGCCGATATCGCTTACCATCGCAACAAGTTTGAGAAGCGCGGCTTTGACCGTGTTATCAACATCTGGGGCGCTGACCATCACGGCCATGTAAAGCGTCTGCAGTGCGCTCTGGATGCACTCGGTCTGGACGGCTCGCACCGTCTGGAGATCGTGCTCATGCAGCTTGTCCGCATGATGCAGGGCGGCGAGGTTGTCCGCATGTCCAAGCGTACCGGCAAGAGCCTGACCCTGACCGACCTGCTCGACGAGATTCCGGTCGATGCAGCGCGTTTCTTCTTCAACAGCCGCGCCGCTGAGACCCAGATGGAGTTCGACCTTGACCTTGCCATCAAGCAGGATTCCGACAACCCGCTGTACTATGTGCAGTACGCGCACGCGCGTATCTGCTCCGTGCTCAAAAACGCACAGGAGAGCGGCATCGCGCTGCCGGATACCGGCAAGACCGATCTGTCCGTGCTGACCGGCGCAGATGAGCGTCAGCTCATCAAGCAGGTTGCTCTGCTGCCCGAGGAGATCGTGCAGTCCGCTGTCAGCCGCGATCCGTCGCGCCTCAACAAATACGCCGTTGCACTGGCGCAGCAGTTCCACCATTTCTACAATGCCTGCCGTATCAAGGATGCCGAGCCGGCTGTCCGTGATGCGCGTCTGACCCTGTGCCTGGCAGCAAAGCAGACCATTGAGAACGTGCTGAAGCTCATCGGCGTAGATGCACCGGAGTCCATGTGACAACGTATAGGGGACTTCAAAAGTCCCCTATATACGAAGTATGGTTCCGGAGAAACCATACTTCGATACCCGAATGACGCGCTCCAAGAGCGCTGGGTCGGGGTAACAAAACCCACGCACATGTCGCGGGTTTTGTTGCGGCGCATGCGCCGCTGATTGAAAGCCGCCGTGTAACGGCGGCCGTCTGCGGACGGGACCAATGGCTCGGTTTTTCGGTAAAAAACCTGCTATGCGGTTACGTTTTGCAAGCAAAACGGATTTTTTTGCCGCGCTGAGCGCGGAGGAGAACCACATGAAAAAATTAGCCAAAAGATTAGCGGCACTGGCGATGACAGCGGCAATGATGACCGCCTCCGCCGGTGCGATCACGCAGGACGGACAGAGCGAAACGTGGTTTGACGGCGTTTGGGCGCTCATTGATGCTTTCGGCCTCAAGGCAGAGCATGATCCGTACGTTCTGCAGAACTATATCAATAAATATCTGGAAAAGCATCCGGATGAAATGTATGACGTGCTCAACGATATTCTCTCGCTGCTCGATACGCATTCCATGTATCTGTCGAGCGAGGAGTATTCGCAGGGATTTTCGACGCTTGAGGGCTTTGTCGGCATCGGTGTCGGCCTGCAGGAGACAGAAAACGGCGTACAGATTGCTGAGGTCATGCGCTATTCAGCGGCGGAGGAAGCCGGTCTGCAGATTGGCGATCTTATCGTGAAAATCAACGGTGAGGACGCAACCGGGCTGAAAAATGCCGATGTAGCATCTAAGCTGCGCGGTGAGGAAGGCACGTCGGTCAAGCTGACCGTGCGCCGCTACGGACGGGACATTACCGTTACCTGTGAGCGCCGTCAGGTCAACCGCGTGTACGTTTCCAACAAGACGATGGCGGACGGTGTGGAGTACATCAAGGTCAGCGCCATCGGCTCGCAGAACGACTGGTCGGCGTTTTCGGAGATTTGGGACAGCCTGCCGTCCAAGAACACCCGTGCGGTCATTCTCGACCTGCGCGGCAACGGCGGCGGCCTGATCGACGCGGCGCTCAAAATGGCCAATGTTATGACACCGGTCAAGGATGCAGAGCTTGCCGGCGTGCGCTACCGCGATGATATGGGCGGTCTGGAGCAGACCTATTCGACCGGCAATGCGCTGCCGCTGGGCAAGATTGTCGTTCTGGTGGACGGCGGCACGGCTTCCGCGGCGGAGCTGCTGGCAGGCAGCCTGCAGGATACCGGTTCGGCGACGCTCATCGGCAGCAAGACCTATGGCAAGGGACAGGGTCAGTTCCACATTGATCTGGTAAACGGCGACAAGCTGGTCATCACCACGCTGGAACTCGAGCTGCCCAAGCAGGGCTGTTGGGAAGGCGTCGGCCTGACGCCGGATATCCAGCTGGAAAACCGCAAGGTTACAGTCAATACCAAGGACCTGAAACCGCTCGATACGAGCACAACCCTGCGTTTTGGCGACAGCTCGGACGCGGTTTACGCCATGACCGAGCGCCTGTCGCTGCTGGGTCTGCTCACCGAAGCAACCGGCAGGTATGACGGCGACGTAGCGGACGCGGTAGCGTCCTTCCGGGCGGCCTACGATCTGCCTGCGGCGCTGTATGCGTCTCCGGAGATGCTGAGCGCACTGGACGAAGCGGTTACTGCGCTGAACGGCCAGACCTATCTGGTGGACGATCAGCTGCAGAGTGCACTTGAAATGTGCAGGCTGGCGGCGGCAAAACCGCAGCAGTATACCGTTAAGAGTGACGGCAGCTGGACGAAAAAGTAAACTTTATCAACTGAAATATGAATATTTTTCATCTTCTTAGGAGGAAGCACAACCTTGGATATTCCTTTATGTCAATCCGAGCATAAACCGCAGCTTTTGCTGAACGATCCGGCGGCAATTCCGCTGTATCATACTGCGCCTGAGCAGTTTGCAGGCGCACTTGCACCGAATGCCGAATTGTGTGATGCATGGGCTGAAGAACTGGCACCGCTGCCGGTCGGCCTGGCGCTCGCGTGTCCGCCCGAACCCGATGCGGAGCACTGCGAACGCCCGATCACCATGCACTACATTGAGCAGTGCAAGGAGGTCTTCCGTCCTCTGCTGCACGATGATGCGGCGTTCTATTATCTGCATGGCGCGCCGACGTTTCCGGCACTGCGTGCCGCTGTGCTGGCTCTGGGCGATCTGTGCGGCCGAACGGTAATTGCGGAGCTGCAGGTGGAGGACGACGAAGGCCATCTGCCGGACGGCACAGATGTGCGGGCAGCTATCGGTGTGCTGCAGCGCATTGGCGTTACGACTGTGCTGATCAGCGCACACGATCCCGAATCGCTGACGCAGGCGCTCGAAATCGCGGCGCCGTATGCGCGGCTGTCGCTCGGCGTGTGCATGCACGCGGACTGGCTGTCTCAAACCACACTGTACAACACCGAGGTCATTATGCCCGACATTACGGAAGCATTTGTCGCAGCGCTGCGCGGCAATCAGGTGGCGTGCAAAACGCTGCCGCGCGATCACGATGATTTTATCTGTGCGCCGGATGGCAAGCACGCGCATTTTATCGCTCCGACCATCGACATTTCGGACGAGATCGAGTGCGGTCCGCATCTGGATGAGGATCTCATCGAAGCCGAGGATGATTCGGGTGCGTTCAAGCTGCTGCTCGAAACCGAAGAGGATGTTGTCACACTGGAGGAATCCCGCTATATGATCTCGCGTCCGCTGTGCCTGTGTGCGGAATCTGCCGACCTGCTCGAGCAGGGTCTGCGGGTTTTTCCGGGACTTGCGCTGTATGACGGCACATGGGAGCAGGAAGACGCGGTCATTTCGTACTTTGAGACGAAATACGGCATGATCCGCTTATAGGGGACTTCAAAAGTCCCCTATATACGAAAGACGGTTCCGGAGAAACCGCCTTTCGATACCCGAATGACGTGCCCCAGGGGCACTGGGGCGGGGAAACAAAACCCACGCACATGTCGCGGGTTTTGTTGCGGCGCAATGCGCCGCGGATTGAATGCTGCCGCAGAGCGGCAGTCGCCTGCGGGCGGGACCAAAGACTCGGTTTTCTGGACGAAAACCGGTCTTGTAGTTGCAATTATGCAAGCAAATTGTTATTGAATACCGCGCGGAGCGCGGTTATCTGGATAGGAAAGGCAGGGTGGAACCTATGGACTGGAGAGAAGTTACGATCTACACGACGACCGAGGGCATCGGTCCGGTCGAGGCACTGCTCGAGGACAACGGCGTAGAAGGCTATGTGCTCGAGGATGCGGCGGATTTTGAAGAATTTCTCAAGGACACCGAAATATACTGGGACTATGTAGACGAGGATCTCGTGCGCGAGAAGCGCGCGCAGGAAACCTGTCTGAAGATCTATCTGCCGGACAGCGACGAGGGTGCAAAGCAGTACGCGGATATCCGTGCCGCGCTGGAAAACCTCAAGGCACGCGATGAGGAGCACGCCTGGGGCCGACTGTGTACCGAAACCGCGCTGACCCGTCAGGAGGACTGGGAGTGGGGCTGGAAGCAGTATTTCAAGCCGTTCCCGGTGGGACGCGGCTTTATGATCAAGCCCTCGTGGGAGACGGTTGAGGACCCGCAGGGCCGCCGTATTCTTGAGATCGACCCGGCGTCGTCCTTCGGCACCGGTAGCCACGACACGACCCAGCTGTGCATGATGGCGCTCGAGGATGCGGTAAAGCCGGGTGACAAGCTGCTCGATATGGGCACCGGCTCGGGTATTCTGGCCATTGCGGCGGCTATGCTCGGTGCGGATGTGCAGACTATCGTCGATATCGACGAGAACTGCCTGAAAACTGCACACGAAAATGCGGAAAAGAACCATGTTGAGATCGGCAGGGGTCTGTGCGGCGACGCGCTGCGCGACCCGAAGCTTGCCGAGGACATCGGCGGCGGCTACGACGTGATCGTGGCGAACATCGTGGCTGATGTCATCATCGGCATGTCGCCCATGTTTGCGGATAAGCTGGTCAAGGGCGGTACGCTGATCTGCTCCGGCATCCTCAACGAGCGTGCCGAGGAGGTGCGCGCGGCGCTGGAAAAGAGCGGATTTACGATTCTTTCGCACGAGAAGAGCGATGACTGGAGCGCTTTTGCTGCGAAAAAGTGATTTATTTCAGGATTCACGGAATGTTCACTTGCCAAACGGCTGTTTTTTTGCTAAAATAGGAAAGGTTATTTGATTATTATGCCTCGATTTTTTGTCGATCAGCAGCCGCAGGACGGCGTGCTGACCCTTACCGGAGAAAACGCGCATCATGCGGGACGTGTTCTGCGTCTGCGTGTCGGCGAAGGTGTTACCCTGTGTGACGGTGCCGGAATGGATTTTGACTGCACGGTGGAAGCCGTGGAGAAGGAAGCCGTGACCTGCCGGGTCGTAAGCTGCCACGCGGCGGATACCGAGCCGAAGCAGGCTATCACGCTGTTTATGGCGCTGCCTAAGGGCGACAAAATGGAATTTATCGTGCAGAAGGCGGTAGAACTCGGCGTCAGCCGTATCGTGCCGTATCTGTCCAAGAATTGCGTTTCCCGACCGGATAAGACCGAAAAGAAGGTGGAACGCTGGCGTAAAATCGCTGCCGAGGCAGCAAAGCAGTGCGGCAGAGGACGTCTGCCGGAGGTGGCAGCCGTTGTACCGGTCGCTCAAGCGATCGTGCAGGCGGCGCAAAGTGAAACGGCACTGTTTTTCTACGAAAACGAGAAGCGGACCGGTCTGCGCGACGCGCTTGCAGGCGGTGTCAAGGACACGGTTTCGCTGATGGTCGGGCCGGAAGGCGGCTTCGATCCGGCTGAGGCAAAGGCAGCCGTGGACGCGGGACTGCAGAGCGTTTCGCTCGGCACACGCATCCTGCGGTGTGAGACTGCGCCGATTGCGGCGCTTGCGGCCGTGCTCTATGCCGGCGGCAACATGTGAGAAGAAATAAAGGGAGTGTTAAACATTGGCAAAAAACAATGTGGGTAAAAAGCCAATTTCTCAGGAAGAGTATACCACCAACAAGGTGCTCGCGGTATTCAGCGTGTGCCTGCTCGGCGTACTGGTGCTGATGATCCTCGAGCGTCTGCTGGGCTACAGCAACACCTGGAAGACCGGCGTGCTGGTAACGCGGGTGCTGCTCGGCGTGGGCATTGTCGGCGCAGCAGCCGGCATTATCATGCTGGGACAGGAGCATGCAGGCAAGCGCAGCAGCGTGCGCCGCATCGTGTGCGGACGAAATATGCTGATTGCAAGCATTGTTGCCATCGTATTCCTGACCGCGATCAACTACTACGGCACCATGCCGATCAAGGCGATGTATGTTGTCCTGCCGGTTCTGGCAGTGTATTATCTGGTGTATCATTCTTATGCGCCGGAATTTTTCCTGATTGCAGTAGATACCGGTGTGGGTGTTGCGGCGATGCTGGTGATTCACCGTGCACTGGTTTCGGCTAACCATACGTGGATGTCCACCGTGGCGGTAGCAGGTACCGCGGTGCTGGCGCTGATCCAGATCGCTGTTACGGCTTCTCTGCGCCGCAAGAAGGGCAAGTTCACCTTCCGCGGCAGCAAGATCGACACCCGGTTCAGCAAGAACGCGTACCTGATGCTCACCATTACGCCGATCGTGATGGTAGCGCTGACGGCGGTCGTTGTACTTGCGGCAAGTCATGTCATGATCGCACTGGGTGCGGCAGCGGCATATCTGTTCATCACTGCGGTATATTACACCGTGAAGCTGATGTGATAATTGCATTTTTGTCGAAGCGCGGCGCGTTTTGACGGTTAGACAGCGGGCGGCGCAGCCGCCCGCTTTGTCATACCCGAAGGAGGGGACGTATGAGACGATTTTTCGGCTTTCTGCTGACCATGACTCTGCTTGGCGGCGGTGCATTCTGGCTGCCGTATCTGCAGGCGAAGCCGGTGGATAATGTCTATCAGGCGGCAGATCTGCTCCGGCAGGACGCGGAGAACGGCGGAAACGGCGTTGCCTTCCGCGAGGACAACGTGGACGCGGACGAGGTGTACAGGGCACTGGAGGCGCAGTATCCATACGCATTCGCGCTGCATGCGGTAACACGGCCGAACAAGACCATTGAGCTGAACACTGAGGTTTCTCGGCAGGCGCGGCAGGAGCAGGCGTGGGAGTATGCCAAGGTGCTGACAGCTGGTTCGATCTCACAGACCATGACGGCCGAGGAGAAACTGCGTGCGCTGCACGATACCCTCATCCGCCAGTGCGAGTACGATGTGGATACGGCAGAGGAGGACGCTCCGGACGGCGCGGCACCCGCTTTCGCGGCAGACGGCGCGCTGCTCGATCATAAGGCCGTGTGCGCCGGTTACGGCCGCGCGTATGAGATGCTGTGCAAGGCGGCAGGCATTCAGGTCATCTATGTCGCATCCGAGGAAATGAACCACGGCTGGAATGCTGTGCGGCTGGGCGGCACAACATATTACATCGACTGCACGTTTGACGACCCGATTCCGGACAGAGGCGAATATGTATCCGAACAGTATTTTATGCTCACCGGAGAAGAACTGGCGCAGACGCATACCTGGAATGAGGCGTTCTACGAGCAGCTTCTGGACAGTCTGGAACAGGGCGGGAAATAGCGGAAAAATCGGTTCCAAAACTTTTTCAAAAAATTTTGAAAAAAGGTGTTGACATTTACTCGATTATGGACTATACTAAACAAGTCGTCAGCGAGCGGGCGATAACAACGGAAAAGGATATGGCGGTATAGCTTAGTTGGCTAGAGCGTCCGGTTCATACCCGGAAGGTCATTGGTTCAAGTCCAATTACCGCTACCATTTTCCCTTGGCCCGTTGGTCAAGCGGTCAAGACACCGCCCTTTCACGGCGGTAACGGGGGTTCGATTCCCCCACGGGTCACCACTTGGAAGTTTAGCTCAGCTGGGAGAGCATCTGCCTTACAAGCAGAGGGTCAGCGG
>ERZ791809.73-NODE-73-length-86198-cov-127.189476_pt1 | contig 86198 bp, 74 predicted proteins | sample MGYA00509946_ERZ791809 | MGnify/ENA primary metagenome ERZ791809 (study PRJEB30046, sample SAMN00791993) | human gut metagenome | study: EMG produced TPA metagenomics assembly of the A metagenome-wide association study of gut microbiota in type 2...
TGCTCTGCTCTGCTCTGCTCTGCTCTGCTCTGCTCTGCTCTGCTCTGCTCTGCTCAAAATTGTGTTGCCAGTTTCTGCAAATGTCAAGAGCTTATCTCGGTAATACTCGTACTGCTTCTGCCGGGCTTCAATTTCAGCGGGCAGTCCAATGTTGAGGTCAGAACAGATTTTTTCAAAGTTGTCCAGTACGTTCACAATACGTTTTTGGACATCGAGGGGTGGAACGGGCACAGGGAAAGCATTCAGCATAGGTCTACGAATAGACGCAACCGAACCTTGGAACATCGTTTTCTGGATATACGGCAGAAATTTTGCTTTCATGTAATGGAAATAATATTTAGACATAACTTCTGGCGTATTGATGTGAATGCGGTATGCCCGCTGATGCAGCGCATATTTTCCTTCAATATAATGATATACCTTTCCGACGCCCACACCATCACCCGCCGTTATAATGGCTGTTTCATCATACTCATAATCATTCTTTCGCAACGGATCCTGAGAGCGAACAAAGAACGGATATTTTCCATCTTCCACTGCCTCGTTCGTATTACTGCTTCCAGTTCCAATATCCGCTATATCTGCCAGTTGCACGATTTTTGTGTCAGAGTGAAATGCCAGCAGCTTATTTCTATAGTAACTATACTGTATGCCTCTGGCTGTAAGCTCCGCTGTAAGCTCCGCTGTAAGATTTGTGAAATTGTCTAAAATACGAACAATTTCACGCTGAACCTCAAGAGGCGGAAGTGGTATCATCAGCCTTGAAAAAAGTGTTTGTGTTAAGTGACTAATTGTCGAACCTGTTTTCTGTTGCTCAACAACACTTTGAAAATGATTAGACAACAGATAGTGCAGAATGAACCGATTCTCTAACGAACGATCTTTACAGCGAACAACAAAAACTCCACCGTTTAATGTGGCAGGCATTTCAAGACCTTTTACTTGTGCTACCTTGCCAAGAGTTCCATCTTTGGTTATCAGAATATCGCCATTTTTCAGTTGAATTTTCGGGTCTTGCTTGTATCGCTCTTCCGTCACATATACACAGGTGCTATAATCAATTTCATGTATTTCAGTAAAGTCGGTTCCTGTTATAAGCAAGTAGTCACCTTTACTCATATACTCTGCTTTCGTTAGCCGTTGCCAGCCAATTCGAGCATTTAATGTGCAAACTTCATCGAATCTTTTATACTCAACGCCATCCGGGCAAAGCTCCCGGAGCAGTTCATCTAGCTTACCCATCCGCACCCTCTTCTTTCTTTGCAATATAGGTACTGTACAGTGCCATCACCGCATAATAGTACATATCTTCCTGTGTTTCAATCAAATCTTCATCGAAAATAATATCTTCTTCTGATTTAGCAAATACCCGGCAACAGTCAATAACGATTCGCATCGTCCAGAATGTCATTATTTCTTCTGGGCATCCAGCTAAATCACATTGCAACCAAACCATATCAATTGGTGGCTGCAGTAACCATTTGGATTTTCCCAAATCTGCGGAGTGAAGGTAATCATACATATATCCGTATAGCGTTCCGTTATAGCTCGTGTCTTTTAATAATTGGAGTGAATCACCTTGATAAAAGTGTGTTCGCCTTATGTCCTCAAATATGTACGGGTTTACGGTTTCAATTTTTTCATCCGAATAACACTCCATCGCTCGATGAAAGTATTTAGCCCCATCATATAAAGTATCTCGTCCAAAACCGCACACCTTAATATCATCTTTTAGTCGTTTTAATGCAGCACTCACCTGTTCTTTAGAAACCTCTATTAGCTGAAAATTGGCTTGCTTCAGAATTTCCTTTTGGACTTCCTCACTACATCTTAAAAACTTAGTCGTTATCGCTCTATGATGCTTTCTTTTGAGATTCAGGCTTTTTGCAATCGCTGACAACGGCAAGTATTCTATTTCATCTTCATTATCAATCAGAAAAACTCTTGCCGCCTCCGCGATAGCCTTTTCCTGCGCGTTTACTTCCATTTGTTCACGTTCTTTTTCATGTGAGCGCTGTAGCCAATAGATTGCAACTGTCAATACAACTGTTGCAATCAATGAGAGCACATCCACTACGAAACTCCAAATCTCAAGGCTCATCTTTACTCTAGGTTTTCTTCCAAATACCTGTCAAAATCGCTCTGGTACAGCCGATCCTGCACCACACGGTACTTTTCAAACTCTGTTTCGGCGTGCATCTTTGCAAGCTGCGCCGAGATTTTGCCTGCATCCTTCAGCACTTCCAGATCGTCTGCCTGCAAATAGATGTCCAGCCGCTTAGCCCAGTCCTCCATGGTCATGGGGATATGACGGCGGGCACGGTTCTCGGCAAGGTCGAGGTAAGCCGAAACGATCAGCTCCATGGACTTCATTTCATCTTCGGTCAGATAGTTTTTCGCCACCGAAACATCGCTCTTTTTAATTTTGCCGTTGGGAGCGTCCTTCCATGTGTGAAGCCCCATGTGCGGCTTTTCGGCATCGGCACGCTCATAGATCAGTTCTGCCGCCGTATGGCGATGCACGGCATAGTGCATCTTATTCTGCACCTTCGCAAAAAACTCTTTTGTGGTCAGTGCATTGCGGTCATAATCCAGCGAAGTAGCGTAAATATCGGTAAGTTTCTGGTAAAAGTTGCGCTCCGAAATGCGAATCTCCCGGATGCGCTCCAACTGCTCTTCAAAGTATTTCTTGGTCAGGACTGTGCCGCCGTTTTTCAGGCGTTCTTCATCCATGGCCCAGCCCTTGATAGTATACTGCTCCACGATCTGATTTGCCCAGACACGGAACCGCACCGCCCGCTGGTTGTTCACCTTGAAGCCGACCGCAATAATCATTTGCAGATTATAGTGATTCACGCTGCGAGTAACCTGTCGGCCACCCTCATTTTGAACTATTCGGAATTTCCGAATAGTTGCCGCTTCGTCCTGCTCATGGTCAGCATAAATCTTTTTGATATGCTCATTGATGGTCGGAAGCCCCACATCGTAAAGGGTCGCCATCATCTTTTGCGTCAGCCAGATGTTTTCATCCTCGTAGCGCATCTCGATGCTGTCCCTGTCCTCCCCTGTGGAGGCAACAAAGGTCAGGTATTCCGCCGCAGAAGAACGTACCAATGCAGAATCTTTCTTTTCGCTTTCCATCTCAGCCCTCGATTTCTGCCACGATCTGGTCAATGGCGGCCCGCAGTTCGTTTTCTCGTGCTACGATTTGCGCAATTTCAGCGTTCAGCTTCACAATGTCGATTTTCTCGCGGGTGTCCTTAGCCTCCACATAAGTAGAAACCGACAGGTTATAGTCATTTTCCTGCACCTCGGAATACTCCGCCAGATGGGAGAAGTGTGCTTCTTCTGCCCGCTGTGCAAAGGTGTCCACTATTTTGTTAATGTTCTCCGGGGTGAGTTTGTTGTTGTTCGTCACCTTGACGCACTCGGAAGAAGCATCAATGAACAGCACTTTATTGTCCGTTTTGCCCTTTTTCAGCACCATGATGCAGGTGGCAATACTGGTACCAAAGAACAGGTTGCTCGGCAACTGGATGATGCAGTCAATAAAGTTGTTGTCCACCAGATATTTGCGGATCTTCTGCTCTGCACCGCCACGGTACATGATGCCGGGAAAACAGACGATTGCAGCCGTACCGTTGGAAGCCAGCCATGCCAGCGAGTGCATGATAAACGCCAAGTCCGCTTTGCTCTTCGGAGCCAGCACACCAGCCGGAGCAAAGCGAGGGTCATTGATGAGCAGCGGATTCTCGTCACCGGCCCACTTGATGGAGTACGGCGGATTCGATACGATCAGCTCAAAAGGTTCATCATCCCAGTGCTGCGGATTGGTCAGCGTGTCCTCACAGGCAATGTCGAATTTGTCAAATTCGATGTCGTGCAGGAACATATTGATGCGGCACAGGTTATACGTTGTTATGTTGATTTCCTGTCCAAAGAAGCCGTTGCGCACGGCATCCCGTCCCAGCACCTTTTCTGCCTTCAGCAGCAGCGAACCAGAACCACAGGCCGGATCGTAAACCTTATTGATTTCTTTTTTGCCTACGGTTCCCAATCGAGTCAGCAATTCGGATACATCTGCCGGAGTAAAAAACTCACCGCCCGATTTGCCCGCATTACTGGCATACATCATCATCAAATATTCATAGGCATCGCCAAAAGCATCAATGTCATGCTTTTTAACATCGCCAAGATTCATATTGGCGATACCATTCAGCAGCTTAACCAGTTTTTCGTTACGCTTGGCAACAGTTGCACCAAGCTTATTGCTATTAACATCATAGTCATCAAACAAACCGGCAAATTGGCCTTCGGAAGAACTTCCTTTTGCCGATTCCTCAATGTGGCGGAAAACAGTTTCCAACGTCTCATTTAGGTTCTCATCTTTTGCCGCCTTTGCTCGCACATTGCAAAACAGTTCGCTTGGCAAGATAAAGAAGCCCTTTTCTTGTACCAAGCCCTCTCGCGCTTGTTCTGCTTCGGCATCAGGCAATGTTTCATAACAGAAGTCGGGATTGCCTGCCTCAATTTCACCTTGATTGATATATCCGGCAATATTTTCTGAAATATAGCGATAGAACATCGTACCAAGAACATAACTCTTGAAATCCCATCCATCTACCGCACCGCGCAGATCATCAGCAATCGCCCAGATTGCACGGTGCAGTTCCTCGCGTTCCTGCTCTTTTTTGGTGTCTACCATTTCTATTTCCTCCACAAAAATACTCTATATTTTATCATATACTATTCAGCGCAAATTCGCAATGCCGAATCACAAAAACAGCAGGAGAAAGTCCGTTTTATCTCTCTCCTGCTAGTCTTTTACTCGTAAATCAATTCTGCTGTTACAATTTCTTCGGCACGGCTACGGATATTGTTCATACGGCATACCCATTCGAGCTGATCTTGCCGTTTCAGTTCCTCGGTGATGCCCTCACTCTGACGCATCTGTTCTTCTGTTTGAATCATCGTATCACGCACCTGACGAACAAATTCTGCCAAATAGCTGTTCAGCTTATTTTCTTTTAATTGGCTTTGGTACGGTTGCGGGCGGTACTGCTTGATAAATGCAAGGCGCATATTTGCCCAGCAACCTAAATCGTTATAAGTCATGTTGAACTCTTTATCTTTCGTCACGTTCCTGTTCGCGGGTTCTTTCTTTTGCAGGGTCAATACCGTACCGTTGCAAAAGGTTCATCAAGCCTTTTTGCTCCCGCTTTAGCATAAGATTTTCGCGGCGGACTTCCCTACTCTCGGATTTAACCTCATTTAATTCTTGGCTATGCCAAAACTCAATATTGCTAAGTTTACTTACCAACTTAGAAACTTTTTGCTTTAATTCGCCAATAGCGCCCTCTAACTGCTTGATTTTAGCATTTGCAGCGTCCAACAGTCCTTGTAGGCGGTCATCTTGGCGGCGGTAGACAACATACTGCTTGGCAGCGTTCAACAGATTTTCAAAGTCGTTGCGGGGCAGTGTTACCTTGTCGCTTAGTAATGCCTTTTTCACGCTGATATTCTCGATTTTGTCAAGGTCAATGACCTGTTTCTGCACCGATTGCAGCGTCTGCTCGATTTCGTCTACCTGCGTTTGCTTTTCCGCAATGGTAGTGTCCAATGCTCGAACCTCTTTGGCGCGCTCCTGCTTTTTATAGTCCAGAACAGATAGATGTTCCTCGTGCGTTCCAAGCAGCTCCCACTCAATACCGTGTTCCAACATAATCTCTGCCAGCACTTGTTTTTCACTCTGCGCCCACTGGTTCCACTCGGTAGCGCTGCGCGTACCGCCCTTGAAGCCAAGTTGCGAAAGCGCCTGTTTAAGCGACACGCGCGTATCCATGCCGCGTTTGCTGCCCGTGATATACGGCACGAAATCTATATGTATGTGGGGCGTTGCTTCGTCCATGTGTAGATGACTCCAGAACACGCGGAGCGTTGGGTTACGTGCTTGAAAGCCCTGCGCATATTCTGTCAGACATTGTTTGGCTGTTTCTGCCAGTTCCGTATTTACGCCGGTATCATCCTTATTTCCAATCTGTAAGACAATTTCATGGAAAGGTTTTTCCTGTTTTGAGGAACAAATTTTCCCATAATAATTTTCAATGCGGCGGTCGTTTCGGGTTTGTTTTGCGTTGAATCTTTCCTGTGCATCATCGAACAGTTCATGGTAGACATCGCGTATGTCCTCGCGGCAAAATTCTATGTTCAGATAACTGCGGCTAGGGTCTACATTAGATGCGTAAAATTCACGGCTATTATGATTGAGGGAGCCTTTCCCTACCATTGCGCTGATTGTTCTTTTCAAATCCACTCCTTATCTCCGGCGCAAGCCGGCCTAGTTCTGTTACTCTTGCCAAGAGTAAATCAAAGGCGCCTTTGCGCCCTGCGGGGCTACTTGTTGGAAAAAGAATATTTGCTACCTCCTCCGTGTCGGTCGTGACGATGGTGACGGTATTTTTGCTGTCGGGCTTGCGCCCCAAAATATCGTCACGACCGTCACATATCGTCACGCTTTCGGCTGTTCAAATGTCAGGCAGACCGTGCGTCCATCGTGTGTGCGCTTACTCTCATAGCGGATTCCATAGTCATTATAAAGGCGGTCAGCGCTCACATTCAGCTTTCGAGTCAGGACATTTGCTTGGATTTTCACGTCCGGCAGCAGAGCCAACAACTCCGTTGGTGTTCCACACCATGCAGAGCCAGCTGAAAGGAAAATCTTTGAAACAGCTTCCAGCACTGGGTCTGGCGGTTGTTTCCAGAGTTGCGTTTCCGCACCTTGGAAATTCCACACGCACCGTTCCCGGTCAAACTCCAGCGTCAGTTCCTGATCCGGCTGGTCGCGTCCGACAACATCGAGTGTGGCAATGTTGTCCGTCCGCCGCTTTTTCTGCATGATGAACGCGCCGTCCGCTGCGCCCAGCAGACCATTCGTGCCAGAGATCATATCGAAGCTATCTCCCGCTTCCATCTTCCGCGTATGGTGTACGACCAACAAGCAGATACCATGACTATCACTGAATTTTTTCAGCCTTGTCACAATCTCATAGTCGCTGGCATAACTGTAACACTCACCGCTTACCTCGCGGACTTTCTGCAAGGTGTCAATGATAATCAGCCTGACAGTGGGGTGAGCCTTGACAAATTCTTCAAGCTGTTCGTCCAAACCACCGACAACGGATTTTGCCTGTGTTGCAAAGTATAAATTGTCGGTTTCCTCTACGCCGAACATTCGGGAGAGCCGCCGCTGCAATCGCGCATAATCGTCCTCCAATGCCAAATATAATACTGTTCCTTGGTGGACTTCGTACTCCCACAAGGGCAGTCCTGTGGCCACCGTGTACGCAAGCTGCCCCATGAAAAACGACTTTCCAATTTTGGGAGCGCCCACAAATAGATAAGTACCACTGTACAACAGATTGTCTACGATAGGTCTGCGCGGCGGGTATACTGTATCGTACAGTTCTGTCATAGATATGGTTTTCAGATTGCAATTGTTGCTAGAGTCTGTTATACTATTAGTGCTATTTTTTAGTAACGGCTGCACCGCATCTGCGCCAACAGATGCATTCGGTGTGGTCGTTTTCTTTGTTTCGGTCATTCGCCGTCCTCTTTCATACCGTTCAGTGTGATTGCGATCATCTGCAATGTTTCCAGCATATCTGGCGTGACTTCCTGCGCCGATGTAAGGCGCTGCAACTCTGCATAAATGTCCGCCATCTGATTTTTCAGGGCTTTGTAAACTCTCGGATTTCCAACCACCCGGATTTCTCGGTCTGTCAGCCGACTAACGATATAGTCCTGCTTTGTCAGCCCGGAAAGACGTACTTTAATTTCGATTTGGTTGTTTTCCTCCGGCGATACGCGGAACGCCACAGTCTTGCTGCGCCAGCGTCCTTGCCTATCTAAAGCCTTTTCCATTACCGTTCCCCTCTTTCCATGTTCAATTTAGCCGCCATTTCCTGCTGCTTTGACGGGAATAGGTGCGCATACTTGTAGGTAATATCAATGCTTTCATGCCCCACTCGGTCCGCAATGGCTACCGCAGAAAATCCCATCTCGATCAGCAGCGACACATGAGAATGCCGCAAATCGTGGATTCTGATACGCTTGACCCCGGCCTCTTTAGCGCCCCTGTCCATTTCATGGTGTAAATAATACTTCGTCACATCAAAAATTCGGTCAGTCGGCTTCACCTTGTAGATGGATTTCAGATAGTCTCGGATTTCCTCTGTCAGAAAATCCGGCATTTGAACGACCCGAACGCTTTTCGGTGTCTTGGTGTCTGTAATCACATCTTTGCCATTCAAACGCTGATAGGATTTTGTGATAGAGAGTAGCCCTTTGTCCAAATCAAAATCTGCGGGTGTCAGCGCCAGCAGTTCTCCCTCGCGGATACCGCACCAGTAGAGGATTTCAAACGCATAGTAAGATAACGGCTTGTCCATCATCACTTCTGCAAATTTGAGGTATTCCTCTTTCGTCCAGAACAGCATCTCTTGGTGCTTGGAAGAGCCCATATTGCCCGCAGTCGTTGCTGCATTTTTGTTCAGTCCATAGAATCGTACCGCGTGGTTCAGAATCGCACTGAATTGACTGTGCAGCGTTTTCAGGTACGTTGGAGAATACGGTTCTCCGTTTTTGCCGCGGTAGTTCAGCAATTCATTCTGCCACGCGATGACATCCTGCGGTTTAATATCGCAAAGTCGTTTTTCTTTGAAGTACGGCAGTATCTTAGTGCGAATGATATGCTCTTTAGTAGACCATGTATTCTCACGCAGACGGTTCTGCTTGTCAACAATATAGATTTCTACAAAGGCTTCAAATGTCATGGTCAAGTCAGCAGCCTGCTGAAGAAGAAATGTGAGTTCCCACGCCAAGGCTTCTTTCTTTGTGGGAAAGCCGCGCTTTAATTTCTTTTTCTTGACGCCTTTCCAATCCTGATAGTAAAAGGCTGCATACCATGTACCCTTTTGGGCATCCTTATACGCAGGCATCGGCTTTCTCCTTTTCAGCACCGTAAATTTTCTCGTAATAGTACTGACGGCTTACCCGTCCACCCACGGTGGTGTAGCCCTTAGCTTTCAGTTCCTCGTTCCACTGGTTGATCATCTTATAAGCCAACGCCTTAGAAACATCTAATTCTACGGCAAGTTCGTCTGCTCTGATAAAAATACTTTTATCCATTTTATGTTCCTCATTCAAATATTTATTTCAACTGGCTGGAATGATTGACGCTTCACACCTATGTCGCCCCACATAGTCCTTTCCTATTTGAAGCTTGACCTTTTGCCAGTTAAGACCTTTTTTCTTTTTACCTAAGCTTATATGTTTAATGTTTTCTCCATTATACTAAGCATATCTAGTTAAGTCAATTATCCAAGTTCATTTTTCCTAAACTTTTTTGTTAAATTTTTGTTGCGATTTTAATAGTTTAATGGTATAATATTCTTGCAGTCGTTCGTGCAATGCTGCGCTTGTACACTCACAGTACGAAGGAGTTATTAACGTTGTCAATTGGTGATCGAATAAAGAAAGCGCGCGTCTTTCGCGGTATGACTCAAAAGGAGTTAGGTATCGCTGTCGGATTTAATGAAAAGAATGCCGACATTCGGATTGCTCAATATGAAAGCAATACACGGAGGCCTAAGTCAGGTACTCTCAATAAAATCGCAGAAGTCTTAGATGTAGGCTTTTTTACGCTTTACGAGCCCTATCCACACAATGCAGAAAATATAATGTATTCTCTTCTCGACCAAGGAAATAATCCGACGCGAGTCCAATTAGAAGAGGTGCTTATCACCGATGGCCTACAGCGCTCTCAAAAACGTATAGCTGTTGTCTACAATTACGATCACATGGATGAGTACCTCCGGGAATGGAAACTTCGCAGGGAGCAGGTATTAAATCACACCATTACAGTAGAAGAATATACCGAATGGGTGGTCAATTGGCCTGACACCTCTGATGTCTTTGTAGACGAACCAAACTACAGGGATTGGAAGAAAACAGAAGAATAAAAATAGAACGCCCTCTGAAAAACTTACCGTTTTTCAGAGGGCGTTCTGCGTCTCTCAGTGCGAATAATCTTCAGTTAGTATCAAAGCAGTATCAAACAACTATCAATATTTCAAAATTTATCGTTACTGCAATGATTATCAACGATTTCAAATTATTCAAACTCAATCGTTGCCGGCGGTTTCGTGGTGTAGTCGAACATGACGCGGTTGATGTTCTTGACTTCGTTCACGATGCGGTTGGCGGCGGTGGTGATGGTCTCGGTCGGCAAGATCGTGACCTCGGCGGTCATAAAATCGGTGGTGGTTACGGCGCGCAGGGCGATGGCGTAATCGTAGGTACGCTCGTCACCCATAACGCCGACGCTGCGCATGTTGGTCAGCGCGGCAAAGTACTGGCTGGGGCGCTGGGCCATGGGGAGTTTATCGACCTCCTCGCGCCAGATGGCATCGGCATCCTGCACGATGGCGACCTTTTCGGGGGTCACATCACCAATGATGCGGATAGCCAGACCCGGGCCGGGGAACGGCTGGCGGGCAACAAGGTACTCGGGCAGACCCAGCTCGCGGCCGGCCTGACGAACCTCATCCTTGAACAGGTCGCGCAGCGGCTCAACGATTTCCTTGAAGTCAACATAATCGGGCAGACCGCCGACATTGTGGTGGCTCTTGATGGTGGCGCTTTCGCCGCCGAGGCCGCTCTCCACGACATCGGGGTAAATCGTGCCCTGTGCCAAAAAGTCCACAGCGCCGATCTTTTTTGCTTCATCCTCGAACACGCGGATGAACTCCTCGCCAATAATCTTGCGCTTGCCCTCGGGGGCCTCCACGCCGGCCAGCTTCTTGTAGAAGCGGTCGCGGGCGTCAACGCAGACAAAGTTGATGTCAAACTGACCGCCCTCGCCAAAGACCTCGCAGACCTGCTCGCGCTCGTTCTTGCGCAGCAGACCATGGTCAACGAAAACGCAGGTCAGCTGCTTGCCGATGGCCTTGGCGAGCATAGCCGCGCAGACGCTGGAATCGACACCGCCGGACAGGGCGCACAGCACCTTGCCGTCGCCGATCTTCTCGCGCAGGGCATTGACAGAGTTCTCAACAAAGGAGTCCATCTTCCAGTCACCGACACAGCCGCAGACCTTATACACAAAGTTGTGCAGGATCTTGGTGCCGTTCTCGGTGTGCAGGACCTCAGGGTGGAACTGCACAGCATACAGACCGCGAGCCTTATCCTGCGCAGCGGCCACCGGGCAGTTGGGGGTATGGGCAATGATTTCAAAGCCGGGGGCTACCTGCTCGATGTAATCGTTATGGCTCATCCAGCATACATTCTGGGCGGGCAGCGTATCAAACAGCGGGCTGGCAGTATCCAGATCGACCAGCGTTTTGCCGTACTCACGCTCGGGGGCCTTGCAGACCTTGCCGCCCAGCATGTGCATCATCAGCTGGCTGCCGTAGCAGATGCCGAGGATAGGCACACCCCAAGTGTAAATTTCGGGGTCGATGGTGGGCGAATCCGGCAGATAGGCGCTGTTGGGGCCGCCGGTGAAGATGATGCCCTTCGGTTTTTTGGCCTTGATCTTGGCAAGGTCGGTACGGTAAGAATAGATCTCGCAATATACGTTGCATTCGCGGACGCGGCGCGCGATCAGCTGATTATACTGGCCGCCGAAATCCAGAACGATAACGGTTTCCTGCTGCATGAGGGGTCTCCCTTCTCTATTTGTAGTCCTATTGAGTTATTATAGCACATCGGGCAGGGTTTGAACAGATGGGGAGGGAAAATAAATTATTTTTACGCGGAAGTTCTGCTGTGACGGGAACGGGCTGCAGCGGTCAGAGGACTGGCCGCCCTACCCGCGGGGCAAAGGGCGTAGGGCAGCGAGAGCACCGCCCTCTACATCACACCAGCTCCACCTTATACTTCTCTAACCAGTAGTTCAGCTGGATAAACCATGCGATGGTCTGCGGCGTTGTCATCAGCTGGCCATACCATGGGATCGGATTGTCCGCGCCGGATGTGAGCAGCGTTTCCAGTGCATCCGCGCGCAGGATGCGCAGAATCGGCGCGGCCGGGTCAGCCAGCACACCGCGCAGCTCGGCCGAGACGGCCGCAAGGTAGCTGGGATTCCATGTCTTAGGATAAGGGCTTTTGCGCCGCCACAGCACCTCATCCGGCAGCACGCCCCGCATTGCCTCACGCAGCAGACCTTTTTCCTGATTTCGGTAGTCCTTGTATTCCCACGGGACAGAGTAGAGGTACTCCGCAATGCGGTAGTCGCAGAACGGCACCCGGACCTCCAGCCCGCTGTACATGCTCATGCGGTCCTTACGGTCAAGCAGGGTCTGCATAAACCATTTGAAATTCAGGTTCATCATCTGGCGCATACGCTGTTCCTCTGCCGACAGGCCGGGTCGGACGGAGGTTTCTGCCAGCGTTTGGCGGTAGCGGGCATCCACAAAAGCAGCCGGGTCAATGCTGCCCAGCACACCGGGTTTGAGGAAGGAGGCGCGATAGGCTGTGGACTGCGCCCATGGGAAGCCGTATTTTTCCCGCACTGCCGGGTCGCGGTACCATGGGTAACCGCCGAAAATCTCATCGGCGCACTCTCCCGACAGCGCCACCGTGGCATGGGGCTTGATCTGCCGGCAGAACAGCAGCAGCGATGCATCGACATCCGCCATACCGGGCAGGTCGCGCGCATCCACCGCTGCATACAGTGCCGGGACCAGCTCCGGGGTGTCCAGCGTGACCCAATGGTGGCGGGCATGGAGAAACTCATTCATTTTGCGGATATAGGGGGCATCCGCACCGGGCTGAAATTTTGTGGCATGAAAATACTTCCGGTTATCCCGGTATCCCACCGAGAAGGTCTGCAGCTGCCTGCCGTGGGCTGTAAAATTGGCATCCGCAATGGCAGAGATCAGGCTGGAGTCCAGCCCGCCGGACAAAAATGCGGCAACCGGCACATCGGACACCAACTGCCGCTCGATGGCATCTGTCACAAGCTCGCGCACCTTGCGGGCTGTGGCGGCGAAATCGTCGGGATGCTCATGATCCTCAAGACGCCAGTAGGTATGCAGTGTCAGTCGAGCCGTGTCGGCCTCATAGATGGCATACTGCCCGGGCAGAAGCTCCTGCACCCCGCAGAACACGCCGCAGCCGGGTGTGCGGCCGGGGCCGAGCAGCAGCACCTCCGCCAGACCGGCGGCATCCACCCGCGGCGGCACGGCCGGGTGGGCCAGCAGAGTTTTGATTTCGCTGCCGAAGATCAGGCTCTGTTCCGTCAGGGTATAGAACAGCGGCTTGACACCGCAGCGGTCCCGCGCCAGAAACAGCCTGCCCGCGTTCACCTGCCAGACCGCAAACGCAAAAATACCATTGCACATTGCCGTGCAGCTTTCGCCCCATTCCGCAAAGGCATGGAGCAGCACCTCGGTGTCGGAGTGCCCGGCAAAGCGGTGGCCGCGGTGCAGCAGCGCAGCCCGCAGCTCAGGCGTGTTGTACAGCTCACCGTTATAGACCAGCACATAGGTTTCCCCCTGCCAGTCCAGCTGCATGGGCTGCAGGCCGTTCTCAATATCCACGACCGCCAGACGCGCATGGATCAGCGCCGCCCGGCCGCTGATGAACATGCCCCGCTGGTCCGGGCCGCGGCGCGCCAGCGTCTGCTGCATGGCGCAGTAGGCCGCATACCGGCCCTGTATCGTCCGGGGGTCGCGCCCGACCTGCCCCGCAATTCCGCACATAAAAAAGCCCCCCTTTGCATGATTCATAAATGAATATGCGGGAGGGAGCGGGGGTATGTATTACTTATTGGCGATCGCGTCTGCGATATGCCCGGCAACGCCGTCCTTGCTCTGCAGGGGCAGCTCGGTGATGCCCTGCTCGGTAATGATCGTCACGACATTGGTATCGACGCCGAAGCCCGCACCGGGGACCTTCAGGTTATTGGCAACGATCATATCCATGTTTTTCTTTTTCAGCTTAGCGGTGGAGTTCTCGATCAGATCGCGCGTCTCCATCGAAAAGCCGCAGACAAACAGCTTCTCCGGCTTGTGTGCGCCCACCCAGGCAAGGATGTCCTCGGTGCGCTCAAGGGCAATGCTCATCTCGCCATCGTGCTTTTTCACCTTGTCGGCTGCTACGGTTGCGGGGCGGTAGTCCGCCACAGCAGCCGCCATCACGAGTGCATCGGCGTCCATGGCATGGGTCTTTACAGCCTCAAAGAGGTCGGCTGCCGTTGTGAACGGCACAGTCTTGACAAACGGAACAGGCGGCAGCGTGCAGCCGGTCGAGGCCAGCAGCGTGACCTCTGCACCGCGCAGCATACAGGCACGTGCCACAGCATAGCCCATCTTGCCGGTGGAATGGTTTGTCAGGTAGCGCACCGGGTCCATGGATTCCTGCGTTGCACCGGCCGACACAACGACCTTTTTGCCGCGCAGATCCTTTTCACAGGCAAGCTCGCGCAGCACATAATCCACCAGCACCCCCTCATCAGGCAGCCGGCCGGAGCCGACATCGCCGCAGGCCAGCATACCGGAGCCGGACGGAATGACGGTGAAGCCATAGTGCTGCAGTGTTTTGAGGTTATCCTGCGTGATGGGATTTTCCAGCATGTGGGTGTTCATGGCGGGCGCGACCAGCTTGGGGCAGGTCGCAGCCAGCGTGACGGTGGTCAGCATATCGTCGGCCTGACCGTGGGCCAGCTTGGCGATGACATTGGCCGTGGCAGGCGCAATGAGCATAAGGTCCGCTGCATTGGCAAGGCTGATATGCGCCACATCGTACTGGAAGTTGCGGTCAAAGGTATCCACCTGACAGCGGCGGCGGGTCAGCGTTTCAAACACCAGCGGAGAGATGAACTCAGTGGCATTTTTGGTCATCAGGACATGAACATCGGCCCCCAGCTTGACCAGCGCATGCGCCACATTGGGCATTTTATAGGCTGCAATGCCCCCGGTGATGCCGAGGACGATGGTTTTTCCGGTAAGTAACATAAAATCAACACCCTTAATAACTAGATAAGAGATAATAGATAAAAGGTAATAAAATTGGCGGAGTTTTCGCCTTTGGCGAAAACAAAATTTGTATTGTGGTTATTATAGCAGATTGACGCCTTATATGCAAACAAGTATAATAATTTTGAGCAGCGCAAAGCGACGCGATCCACCATATTTCTTATCTATTATCTCTTATCTTTTATCTATAAATATCTATAAAAGGAATTTATTATGGTTTTAGCAGTTGACATCGGCAACTCCAACATCTGTATCGGCGGTCTGACGGGGGCAGAGCATTGCTCTATCCAGTTCACAATGCGGATGGTCACGCGGCCCCGCTGCACAGCGGATGAGTATGCCGCCGAGATGAAATTCCTGCTGCGCCGCCTGCAGGTGGACCCTGCCGCCTGCGAGGGCGTCATTGTCTGCAGCGTTGTCCCCCAGCTGACTGAGGTGCTGGCAGCGGCCTGCAAGCGGCTGACCGGGCAGGAGCCGCTGATCGTCAGCTGTGCGCTGGACACAGGGCTTAGCTTTCAGGTGGACGAACCCGCCAAGGTCGGCCGTGACCGCATTGCCGATGCCGCCGCTGCCGCCGCACACTATCCCCTGCCCTGCATGACAGTCGATCTGGGCACCGCCACGACCTACAATGTCATCTCTGCGCAGCGGGCGTTTCTGGGCGGCTTCATCGTACCCGGTGTGCAGACCAGTCTGCGGGCCATCAGCGCGGGCACAGCCCAACTGCCGCCCATTGCACCCGAGCCGCCGGAGCATCTCATCGGTGCCAACACGGTAGCCGCGCTGAACAACGGTGCGATGTTCGGCACGGCCGCCCAGCTGGACGGACTGGCCGATCGAGTCGAGACAGAGCTTGGCCAGCCGCTGACCGTAGTTGCGACCGGCGGACTGGCACCGTACATCACCCCCTGCTGCAAGCGCAAAGTCATCTATGACGCAGACCTGCTGTTTAAGGGGCTGGCGCTGATTTGGGAGAAGAATCACCTATGAAAAAGTTGGTTGTATATATCCACGGAAAGGGCGGCAGTGCGGCGGAAGCCGAACATTACAAGGAGCTGTTTCCTGCGTATGACGTCATCGGATTCGATTATCAGGCACAGACACCTTGGGACGCTGTTTCTGAGTTTACGGCATTTTTCACACCTCTGCGCCAGCAGTACGATACGGTCGTACTGCTGGCAAACAGCATCGGGGCATTTTTCTCGATGAGCGCGTTATCCGACAAGTTTATTGACCGAGCGTTGTTTATCTCCCCCATCGTGAATATGGAAACGCTCATTTCCGATATGATGGGCTGGGCTGGGGTGACGGAGAATGTGCTGCACGCGCAGGGCGAAGTCGCCACCGATTTTGGCAAAACCCTGTCGTGGGAGTATCTCTGCTATGTGCGGGCACACCCGCTTGTGTGGAATGTACCAACCTGCATTTTGTACGGCGAAAAAGACAATCTGACCTCCTATGAAACGTTGGCCGCGTTTGCGCAGAAAGTCCATGCGCCTATTACGGTCATGCCAAGCGGCGAGCATTGGTTCCACACCGAAGAGCAGATGTCGTTTTTGGACGAATGGGTCAAAGGGCAATGTTTATGAAAAAGCTGTATGGGATTTTGAAGGCCGCCCTCGGGGGTTTCCTCGGTGTGTTTTTGGGCATGACAATGTACACCTGTTGGGATTATCGCGCCCACCCCGGGCTGTATGCGCTGCAATCTGCACCGTGGTATCTGAGCATACAGATACATGCGGTGTTTACCATAGTGGTTTGCGGGATGCTGGCACTGGGAATATGGATTTTGCGGAAGAAAATGTAATCATGCAGGCCGGGCATGCCCGGCCCCTACAGAGATAACAAAAAACACCGTACCGGCACATTTCTGCACTGGTACGGTATTTTTTATGCTTTATCTGATTTTACATGTCGGGCGTGACAGGCACGGCACCGTAGTTGCGGATGTTCAGCACATGGCAGCTGCCCTCACCGAAGCAGCCGTCAATGGCTGCCTTGTAGGCGTCCAGCAGCTCCACAGGGACAAAGGCCTGAATGGTGCCTGCAAAGCCGCCGCCCTGCAAGCGCCATGCGCCGCGGCCGTTCAGCACCTTCTGGCTCAGCGCCAGCGCCAGCGGCACGCCCTGCTCCTGCGGGGCCTTGATGCTGTAGGCATTCTGGTTGAACTCAAAGCTGGAGTGGCCGCCCTCGATGATCAGGCGCAGGAAAGCTGCAAAATCGTCCTCACGCACAGCATCGCAGAGCTGGGCGGCACGGCGGCAGTCGTTGTAGAAGTGGATCGCGCGGACAACAGCGCGGTCCCCCACAGCCTTGCGCAGCTGCGGGATAGCCCTATAGAACTCGCCCTCGTCCACATCGCGCAGGACCTTCTTGCCGAACTGCTCGGCCACGCGCTCCATCTCACGGCGGATGGCGGCATAGTCGTCGGTCAGGTCAGCATGGCTGCCCTTCGTATCGCTGATGCACATGACAAAGCCGTGCTTGGCAAGATCAATGGCAGTCTGGCCCACAACAGGCTTTTCGGGATTCTTGAAGTCGATGGTGATGACGCCGCCGACCGCGCAGGCCGTCTGATCCATCAGTCCGCAGGGCTTGCCGAAGAAAACATTCTCCGCAAACTGGCCGATCTGTGCGATCTTGACCTGACTGAACTTCTCCATGTCATTGTTGTTATATTCGCCGCGCAGGATGGCACCGATGCAGACCTCAAACGCTGCAGAGCTGGACAGGCCGGAGCCGCGCAGCACATTGCTGGTGCTGTAGCAGTCAAAGCCGCCCACCTTGCCGCCGGCATCCACAATGCCCTTTGCCACGCCGCGGATCAGAGAGGCGGAGTGCTCGGCCTCCTGCGGCTGCGGAACCAGAACATTGACATCGACATCGTCGATCTTGTCAAAGCCCAGAGACTTAACGCGGATGATGTTATCCTCATTGGGGGAAACGACCGCAACCATATCCAGATTGACGGAGCCGGCCAGCACCACGCCGTTGTTATGGTCGGTGTGGTTGCCGCCGATCTCGGTGCGGCCGGGGGCAGAGTAAAGACGGACCGTGCGGGAGGTGCCGTACTCCTTTTCAAATTCGTCGATCAGGTCGGTATAGCGCTTGCGCTGCTCCTGCACGGCGGATGCACCGTACAGCTTGGTAAAGGCGGCGTCATATTCGCCCTGTGCGATCTGCTGTTTGAGTTCAATGGTATTTGCCATGATTCCACTCACCTTTCCTGTCGGGGCGGCTCTTTTCGTAGATATGCACAAAATGAGCCTTTCTTTTTTAGGCAGACAGCCAAACGAACAGCTCTCTGTCGATTTCTTGTTTTCAGTATAGCAAATCCTGCAAAAAAAGCAAACATAATTTCAGGCTCTTTTATGGACTTTTGATGAATAGCTTGCTATAATAGAAATATCACAAAAGCGAGGTGCAGCCATGACCATCCATGAGATGAAGCAATCCTACAAGCAGAGCTACACAGATAATGTTGAGCTCTCGATCTTTAACTGCGGGCGTGAGCAATGCCAGCCGGGCCATACATGGGGTCCCGGCGTGCGCGACCACTACCTGATCCATCTGGTCGTAGCGGGCAAGGGTGTCTATCAGGTCAACGGTGCCTCGCACACCCTGCAGGAAGGTGATCTGTTCCTCGCCAAGCCGAACCAGCTCATCACCTACGCCGCCGATGAGACCGACCCGTGGGAGTATTACTGGGTCGGCTTCAACGGCGCGTGCGCCAATAAGCTTGTGCAGCAGACACCATTTTCCGAGGCGCACCCCGTACACCACTGCCGGGATCTGCAGACCGCGCGGGAAGCGCTGTATAACATCTATCTTTCCCGCGGGCCGGAGCCTCACTGCGAGGCAATGATGACTGGCTACCTGTACATATTTATGGCGCACCTGATGAAGGAAGCCCGCGAGGCCATGCCCAATGTAGGCTCGTCGAGCAGCCAGTACGTGCTGGCTGCCATCAAGTTTATCCAGTTCAACTACTCGCACGACATCTCGGTGGACGACATTGCCAAGGCGGTCGGCGTCAGCCGCAGCCATCTGTATCGTGTTTTCATGTCGAATGTCGGGCAAAGCCCCATCGACTACCTGACGAACTACCGTGTCAGCGAGGCCTGCAGCCTGCTGAAAAACTCCGGCCTTTCCATTGCTGAGATTGCCGTGTCGGTGGGCTTCTTTGACCAGTTCTACTTCTCCCGCGTGTTCAAAAAGGTCAAGGGCGTGCCGCCGAGCAAGTATCTGTCCGCACTGGAAAAGGAAACCGCCCTGCAGAACACCAACCCGTAACTTTATTTTTAAGGAGCAGACATGCCTTTTACGAAAAATCAGATCATCACCCTCGAGATCAAATCCATCTCCAATGACGGAAACGGCGTGGCCCACAAGGACGGTCAGGCCGTTTTTGTGCCGCTGACCGCCCCCGGCGATATTGCCGAGGTTCGCATCGTAAAGCCGATGAAAAGCTATGCCTTCGGCCGAGTGGAGCGGCTGCTGGCCCCCGGCCCGGATCGCATCCGGCAGGACTGCCCCGTTGCCGGCCCCTGCGGCGGCTGCGGGCTGCGCCATATCCGCTATGAGGCCGAGTGCGCCGCCAAGACACAGTTTGTGCGGGACGCCTTTGCGCGCATTGGCAAGCTGGATGTCCCCGTGCGGGAGGTGCTGGCCGCCCCTGCTGCCGACCGCTACCGCAACAAGGTGCAGCTGCCGGTCGGCACGGATGAAAATGGGCATATCGTGACCGGTTTCTTTGCCGGACGCAGCCACCGCATTGTTGCCTGTGCCGATTGCCGCCTGCAGCCGGAGTGGATGAACCAGCTGGCCGCGCGCGCCTGTGCGCTGCTTGAGGAAAACGGCATCACCGCCTACAACGAGGAAACACACACCGGCCGTGTGCGGCACCTCTACATGCGGCAGGGCTGGCATAGCGGCCAGAGGCTGCTCTGCTTTGTTGTGAACGGAAACGGTCTGCCCAACGAAGCAGAGATTTGCGCCGCCCTGCAAAAGGAGTTTGCCCTTACAACGATCCTTGTCAACCGCAACAGTGAGCGCACCAATGTGATTCTGGGCCGCAGAACCCGCACCGTGCTTGGCCCCGGCGTCATTGAGGATACACTTGCCGGCGTCCCGCTGCGCATGGGCGTGCATGAGTTTTATCAGGTGAATACCCCAGCTGCCGAAACGCTGTACGCCAAGGCACGGGAGTATGCCGGGCTGCAGGAGACGGATTTTCTGCTTGACCTCTACTGCGGCATGGGCACGATTGGGCTTTCAATGCTGCCCGACTGCCGGCGTCTGGTCGGTGTCGAGGTCGTGCCGCAGGCTGTGGACGGTGCCAGACAGACAGCCGCCCGTCTGGGGCTGGATGCCGACCGGGCGGATTTCCGCTGTCAGGATGCCGGTGCGGCAGCCGCACAGCTTGCCGCCGAGGGTGCCCGCCCCGATGTGATTGTAGTGGACCCGCCCCGTAAGGGCTGCGACGAGGCCACCCTGACCGCCATTGCCGAGATGGCCCCCCGCACGGTAGTCATGGTCAGCTGCAATGCAGCCACCGCCGCACGCGACACCCGCTGGCTGACCGAGCACGGCTACAAGGCCGTGGAGGTGCAGCCGGTGGATCTCTTCCCGCGGACGAAGCATGTAGAATGTGTTGTGAAGATGGCTCATGCGTAAGTTTGAATGAGGAATTGAATTATGTCATCACTACCCAAATACTACGAATTTTATACACCCTTTTTAACTGTGCTGAAAGACGGAAAGGTTCATACTTCCAAAGAAATTCAGCAGACAATTGCAGAAATGCTGAATTTGTCAAATGAACAACTTGCAGAAATGTTGCCAAGTGGGCGACAGAGCGTCTTTTGCAACCGCGTAGGCTGGGCAAAAACATATTTAGGAAAAGCAGGACTCATTTGTTCACTTCAAAAAGGACATTTTTCTATTTCAGATGAGGGACTTTCGCTGCTCAACAGCGGAATAGCAATTACAAATGATTTGTTGGCTCAAAAATATCCATCTTTTTCTGCTTTTAAGTATGGCGGTAGGAAAAGTTCTTCTGCTGAAACTGACTCCCGAAACTCAGAATTTACTCACAGCGAGGAAACTCCGCAAGAAATGTTGGAACGTGTGTATCGTGATATAAATAAGCAGCTTTCTGACGACCTTCTTACAGAGATAATGAACCAATCACCTGCTTTCTTTGAACATTTGGTTGTGGATTTAATGAAAGCTATGAATTATGGTGAGGGTGACAGTACAAAACTCAGCGGTGATGGTGGAATTGACGGAATCATTTATGAGGACCGCCTTGGCTTTTCACAAATATATATCCAAGCTAAGCGGTGGGAACCTTCTTCCACAATCCATAAACCGGAAATACAAAAGTTTGTTGGGGCAATGATGGGGCCACCTCGCGTTGAAAAGGGGCTTTTTATTACAACGGCTAAGTTTTCACAAGGAGCTGAAACATATGCTGCTGCACAGCACATCATCTTGATAAATGGAGAAAAACTAACCAACCTGATGATTGAATATGACGTAGGCGTTTCGGTTCAGAACATTTATAAGACTAAGCGCATAGATAGTGATTATTTTTCTGATACAATATAATGTTCAAACTCTATTTCCCGCTTGTTCACGATTTGCCCATATTTGTGTGTCATACTGAAGTGTAAACAATGCGGCTTTGCCGCGAAAAGGTGGTTTTTGTAAAATGAAAGGCTGGTTTCAGCGCTTTATGTCCGGCCGCTATGGGTTTGACCAGTTCAGCGGCTTTCTCTGCATTGCATCCCTTATTCTCATCGTCATCGGCGCATGGGTCTCCCCTGTGCTGTATTGGCTGGGGCTGGCTGCCATCATTTACAGCTATTTCCGCATTTTGAGCCGCAACACCCGCAAGCGCTACGCTGAAAACTTAAAATATCTTTCCTATCAAAGCCGCGCCGCAGCGTGGTTCGCCAAGCAGCAGGTGCGATTCAAGCAGCGCAGAGAATATCACTACTACCGCTGCCCCCAGTGCGGCCAGCAGCTGCGCGTACCGCGCGGGCGCGGCAAGATCAGCATCACCTGCCCCAAGTGCGGCCACCAGTTCATCAAAAAGAGTTGACGCCGTATGTTTGGATATGTTACGATTTACCGCAAGGGTATGGCAGATGCCGAGATGGAGCGCTATCAGGGCTATTACTGCGGGCTGTGCCAAGCGCTGGGCCGCCGTTACGGCCGCACCGGGCAGCTGACGCTGAGCTATGATATGGCGTTCGTCTGCATCCTGCTGACTGCGCTGTACGATGAGCCCACCGCCTTTGCCGCGGGGCGCTGTGCCCCCCATCCCCTTAGAAAGCGCCCCCGCGCCGACAATTCGTTTACCGAATATGCGGCCGACATGACTGCCGCGCTGGCATATTATAATTTTATGGACGACTGGCAGGACGACCACCGCCGCGCCAGTTTGGCACAGGCGCAGCGGCTTGAGCCGTATCTGCCCGCTTTGCGCCAGCGCTGGCCCCGCCAGATGAGTAAAATCACTGCGATGCTCGACCAGCTCAATGTGCTGGAGGGCTCGGGCAGCCACGATCTGGACGCGCTGTGCAACACCTTCGGCGCGCTGCTGGGCGAGGTTTTCGCCTGCAGAGACGATCTATGGGCACCGGCGCTGCGCGGCATGGGACAGGGACTGGGGGCGTTCATCTACCTGATGGACGCCTACGATGACCTGCAAAAGGACGCCCGGCGCGGCCGCTTCAACGCGCTGCAGCAGCTGGCGGATGAACTGCCGCCCGCCGCCTACGAGCAGCGCTGTCATGAGCTGCTGACCCAGCAGATGGGCCGCTGCGCACAGCATTTTGAGATGCTGCCGATTCTGAAGGACACCCCGGAGGGGAAGCTATTGTACAACACGATCTATTCCGGCGTATGGAGCAAGTACGCGCTGGTACGCAAGCACAGGGAGGCACAACGCCATGACTGATCCATACAGCGTATTGGGCATCACCCCCGGTGCCGATGACGAAACGATTAAAAAAGCCTACCGCCAGAAGTGCAAGCAGTACCACCCCGACCTGCACCCCGATGACCCGGCGGCAGAGGAGCATTTCAAGGAGGTTCAGGCCGCCTACAGCGAGATCATGCGCATCAAGCAGGGCGGCGGCACCGCCTACCGGCAGAGCGGGCAGACCTACGGCCAGAGCAGCGGCTACAGCCAGCAGTATCAAGACCCCTTTGCGGGCGGCGGCTTCGGGTTCGGGCCGTTCGGCTTCGGCTATTACAGCACTGGCAGCTCGGCCGGGCGGCAAAGCTATGGCAGCGCCGCCGGTGACCCTGAACTGCGGGCGGCGGCAAATTATATCCGCAGCGGCTTTTATGAGGAGGCTCTCAACACGCTGAACGGCATCTCTGCCGCCGGCCGTACCGCCCAGTGGCACTACTACGCGGCCCTTGCCAATCAGGGGTTGGGCAACAACATCCGCGCGCAGGAGGAGGCCCGCACGGCGGTTTCGATGGAGCCAAACAACTACGCCTACCAGAATCTGCTGGACCAGCTGCAAAGTCCGGGCCGCAGCTACACAAGCTACCAGCAGCCCTACGCCCAGCCCAGCGGCCGTCCCGGGCAGTTTTGCCTGTCGTTCTGGATGTACCTGCTGGTTTGCAACATCTTAAGCTGGTGCTGCTGCGGCGGACGCGGCGGGTTCTTTATCTGCTGATTGCATAAATAAAAAACGCTGTGACCTTTTGGGATGGGTCACAGCGTTTTTTATTGCCACTGCAATTTCCGTTTACAGCATTCTTTCCAGCAGCGGCATCAAAATTTCTATGTTTTGGCAAAACTGCGGGTAAAAGTCATCGCCGAGTGAATACTCATAGTAGAGCGCACGCTCAATGCGTCTGGCAGCAGCCGCAAAGCGGGGATTTTCCTGCCCGCCCGCCGCCTGCAGCCATTGGGAAAGCCGTGTACACACAACAGCCCACCGCGCGTCTATACCCGCTCGCTCGGTAACAGCGGCATCGTTCAGATAATCCCGCAGGGTGCGCCCCTCCCCCGCCCGTGCGCCGCACAGCGGGGTCTGGACATAATACTCGACAGCTGCGGTTTCGGTGTCGATGCTCTGCCCCAGCGGATAGAGGGCGCAGGCCAGCGGGCGGGCTGCATGGATGGCGCAGGCGCTCCCCTCAAAAAAGCGGCAGTTTCCGGTTTTGGGGTCGGGCGTCAGGCGCAGGGCCGGCAGGCAACTTTCGGGCGCAATATAGCTTTTGCAGAAGGCCGCCGCCACAATGCGCGGTGAGAGCCGCAGCCGCCGCGCAATACGGTACAAATCATAGCCGGACAGCACCAGATCACGCCTTTGGCGGCAGCAGTCCCCGCAGCCCGCACAGGCAAAATCGAACGGTTCCCCTGCGGACAGGCGCGGGCAGGCGTCCCAGCATTCGCCGCAGCGGCCGGGTTCTACCGCCCTCACAGGTGGAAATCCAGTGTGTCGGCCAGCCAATCGGTACACAGAGGCACCCATGCGCTGTTGTGGCGGTTGGGGGTGTTGACCTCCTGCGTGCAGGTGCTGGTGCCGTGGCCGTCATGGGCGAAAAGGTGCAGCTCAAACGGTACCTTGTGGGCGGTCAAAGCCGTGGCCAGCAGCATGGAATTCTGCACCGGCACCGAGGCATCTTCCACAGTGTGCCAGATGTAGAAGGGCGGCAGTCCGTCACGGACCTGATTTTCCAGGCTCATCGTCCCACGCAGGGCGGCATCATCACCGCAGAGGTTGCAGATCGAGCCGTCATGCCGGAATTCGCCGCTGGTGATGACCGGGTAGCCCAGCACCACGGCATCGGGCAGAGCCTCCTTTCCGCAGATGCCGAGCGCCTGCCGAACCGGCTCAGCGTCCCACAGGATCGCCGTGGACGCCGCAAGATGGCCGCCTGCCGAGAAGCCGCAGACCACAACCTTAGCCGGGTCGATATGGAGCTGCGCCGCGTTCTTGCGGATATGCAGGATGGCACCGGCCGCATCGGTCAGCGGCTGCCAGCGCAGCGCCGGCTGGCTCTCCTGCTTGCGGCAGGTATAATAAAGGATAAAGACATTGTAGCCTGCCTGCAGAAACTGCATGGCGACCGGGTCAGCCTCCCGCGCACTGCAGTAGGCATAGCCGCCGCCCGGCAGGATGAGCATGGCAGGGCGGGTGTTGAAGGCGGGCATTTCGGTGGTTTCCTCCCGCAGGTAGCCGACAAGCGTTGCGCCGCTGGGGAGGGTTTGGTTATAGAGCTGCATAGTTTCCTCGATTCTGATTCTACATGTAGGGGGAGGGATTTATCCCTCCCGGGAATGTTGCGGCTGGGCGGCGGCCAGAGGACTGACCGCCCTACAGCGTGGTGATTGAGTCTCGCGGGTGCGCCGCGATGTACTCTGCCATAATGTCAGCGGCTACGCGGCAAAGCTCCGGGCAGGGGCGCTTTTTGTAGTATTCCGGGGTGCGGGGGCTGGCAACCGGGCTGCCCTCGGCCTGCTGTAAGCCCAGCAGTTCCCGGCAGATCAGGGTATTCGGGCCGCCGTTGCGGGCCTTGTACTCAGCCGCCAAAGCCTGCACATCGGTGTAAAGGGCTGTCTTTTTTGCCGGGTCATCGCTGCCGTAGAGCGCCCCCAGCACCAGCGTAATGCCGGAGAAGGCACCGCAGACCTCCCGCATACGGCCGAAACCGCCGCCGAAGCCTGCCGAAATCTGCAGGGCCTGCTTTTCGGTCATGCCCATCTCCTCCGCAAAGGCAACCGCCACCGATTGGCAGCAGTTATAGCCTTTAAAAAATGCCGCATAGGCGCGGTCACCGTAGATGCTCATAGTGGTATTCTCCTCTGATAAGGATTGCTGCAGGGGTCGATGCGAGCAGCCGCCTCTGTACTTATTATCTTATATTGTAAGCATACCTCAAAATCCGACACTTGAAAAGCCCTGAATTTAAATTTTTTGTTAAAATAGCGTACAAGGGTTGCACTTTATAAAAAAGAGTGCTAAACTAGCTTTAGCAGTTCAGATACAAGAGTGCTAATTTCATTTTTATAAGTGAGGTTTTCTACCATGGCAATGCGTCAGTTCAAGGCCGAGAGCAAAAAGCTGCTCGACCTGATGATCAATTCTATCTATACAAACCGCGAGATTTTTCTGCGTGAGCTGATCTCCAACGCGTCGGATGCCTGCGACAAGCGCTATTTCAAGAGCCTGACCGATACCACTATCGGCATCACGAAGGACGATTTGAAGATCCATATCCAGCCTGACAAGGACAGCCGCACGCTGACCATCAGCGATAACGGCATCGGCATGACGAAGGAGGATCTGGAAAAGAACCTCGGCACGATTGCAAAGAGCGGCTCGCTCGATTTCAAGACCGAAAACCAGAGTGATAACATCGACATCATCGGCCAGTTCGGTGTCGGTTTCTACTCCGCCTTTATGGTGGCGAAGAAGGTCACTGTCATCTCCCGCGCACAGGGAGCCGACACCGCCTGGAAGTGGGAGTCCACCGGTGTGGAGGGCTACACCCTGACTGAGGCCGACAAGGACGAGGTGGGCACCGAGATCATTCTGGTGCTGAAGGACGATACCGATACCGACAACTACAGCGAGTATCTTGAAGAATACACACTGGCAAACCTTGTCAAGAAGTACAGCGACTACATCCGCTTCCCCATCACGATGTTCCGCGAGAAATCCCGCCAGAAGCCGAAGCCGGAGGACGCCGGTGACGACTACAAGCCCGAGTATGAGACCTACACCGAGCTGGAGACGCTGAACAGCATGGTGCCCATCTGGAAGCGCCCCAAGAGTGAGGTCAAGGACGAGGACTACAACGAGTTCTACAAGTCCAAGTTCATGGACTACACCGACCCGCTGCGGGTCATCACCAGCCGGACCGAGGGCACTGCCACCTACACAGCGCTACTCTTTATCCCCGGTTCCACCCCCTACGACTACTACACCAAGGAGTACGAGAAGGGTCTGGCCCTGTATGCCTCCGGCGTTATGATCATGGAGAAGTGCGGCGATCTGCTGCCTGACTATTTCAGCTTCGTCAAGGGCGTTGTGGACAGCGAGGATTTAAGCCTGAACATCAGCCGTGAAACGCTGCAGAAGGATAATCAGCTCAAGCTGATGCGCAACTCTCTGGAAAAGAAGATCAAGAACGAGCTGCACGCGATGCTCGTCAACGACCGCGAGAAGTACGAGACCTTCTGGAAGAGCTTCGGCCGCCAGATCAAGTTCGGCATCTACGGTGACTACGGCATGCACAAGGATCTGCTGGGTGATTTGCTGATGTTCTACTCCGCCAAGGAGAAGAAGCTCGTCACGCTGGATGAGTACATCGAGAAGATGCCCGAGGATCAGAAGTGCATCTATTTTGCCGCCGGTGACGACACCGACCGCCTGAGCAAGCTGCCCAATGCCCAGCTTGTGCTGAGCAAGGGCTATGATCTGCTGCTCTGCACCGAGGATGTGGATGAGTTCTGCCTGCAGGTCATGCATGAGTACAAGGAAAAGACCTTCCAGAACATCAATGCCGGTGATCTGGGCCTTGAAACAGAGGACGAGAAGAAGGCCGCCGAGGCCGCCGAAACCGAGAACAAGGATCTGTTTGAGGAGATCAAGAAGGATCTGAGCGGCAAGGTCAAGGAGGTCAAGGTCAACCCCACCCTGCAGGAGCATCCCGTCACGCTGACCGCCGAGGGCGGCATCTCGATGGAGATGGAGAAGGTCCTGCGCCGTATGCCGAACGCCGAAGGCGTTGAGAGCACAAAGGTGCTGGAGCTGAACCCCAATCACACCGTCTTTGCCGCGCTGAAGGCCGCCCACGCCGCCGGTGACGCCGACAAGGTTGCTAAATACGCCGAGCTGCTCTACGATCAGGCGCTGCTGATTGCAGGTCTGCCCATTGAGGACCCTGTTGCGTATGCACAGCTGGTCTGCGGTTTGATGCAGTAAGATTTTGATAAAATAACACAGCCGCCCGCTCAGGTGTGATGATGCCTGAGCGGGCGGCTGTGTTTTTGACAAGGCTGCAGGGTATAAAAAAGCGTCCCAGCGGAGTTGTTTTCCGCAGGGGCGCCTTTTTGCATTTCTATGCTCTTTTACACAAACGGATTATAAAACCGTCCAAACACAATCGTCACGGTCAGGCTGATGAGCAGCAGCACAGCACCAAGGCCCAGCGCGATAAAGTCGCGGCGCGCGAAGGGTCGGCGGGTGTACCATGTGCGCTTATCGCTCTTGCCGAAGCCGCGCAGTTCCATTGCGTTGGAGATCGTGTCGATGCGGTTCAGGCTCGTCAAAATCAGCGGCAGCAGGATGCTGACCGCATTTTTCAGCCGCTTGAAAAACGGCTCACTGCGGCCCAGCTCGACACCGCGCGCCTGCTGCGCCTGACTGATGCTGTGATAATCGCGCTGGATATCCGGGATGTAGCGCAGCGCGATTGCCACCGAATAACCGACCTTGTAGGAGACGCCGATGCTGTTCAGGCTGGCGGCGAACTCACTGGGGTTGGTGGCGGAGATAAACAGGATCGCAACGGGCAGTGCGACAAAATATTTGAGCGAGATATTGAACATGTAAAACAGCTGCTCTGCGGTCAGGTCATACCGCCAGAAAAGATGGCACAGCACCGTGCGGGTGCCGTAGAGGGTCGTGCCCTGATTCGGATCAAACAGGAAGATAAACAGATCGTTCAGTGCCAGAAACACCAGCATGAACACCAGCATAAAGCGGACCTCGCGCAGCTTGATGTTGCTTAGCTTGAACGCCGCAAAGCTGACAGCCATCAGTCCCAGCAGCACCCATGTGTTGTAGGTGATCATGCTGGCAAAGGTAAACAGCAGAAAGAAGGCCAGCTTTGTCGTACCGGTCAGTTCATGCACCACACTTTTGCGCGGCAGATAGTTCAAAACGGTATTAGCAGCCATCCGCACGCACCTCCCTGTCCGCTGCGATAAAGCGTTCCACAAAATTCTCCGCCGGGGCAATGCCGCAGCGGTTGGCCAGCGTGTAAAGGCTGGTTTCCTTCAGCGCCGCCTGCTCGATGAGCATCGGATCGCAGAGGATAGCCGCTGCCGACCGGTCGGCAATCAGCCGCCCATCGCAGAAGGCCAGCGCACGAGGCGTGTATTCCAGCATCAAGTGCATGTCGTGGGTAATCATCACGACGGTCATGCCCTTCGCGTTCAGCCCGCGCAGAAACTCCATAATATCGGTATAATGGCGGAAATCCTGTCCCGCTGTCGGCTCATCCAGAATGATAAGTTCCGGGTGCTGCACCAGCACACTTGCAATCGTGACACGCTTCTTTTGACCAAAGCTCAAAGCGGAGATCGGCCAGTTGCGGAACGGGTACAGACCACAGACCTTGAGCGTTTCCTCGACCCGGGCGCGGATCTCGTCCTCCGACAGACCGTTGCCCTGCAGGCCCATGGCGACCTCGTCAAAGATCATCGTCTTGGAGATCATCTGGTTGGGGTTCTGCATGACATAGCCGATGTGCCGGGCACGGCGGCGGATGTTTTCATCTTTGAGATTCTTACCGTCAAACCATATTTCTCCGCAGTCGGGTGTCTCAAAGCCGCAGATCAGCTTGGAGAGGGTGGATTTGCCCGCACCGTTGCGGCCAACGATGCTGACCATCTCCCCCCTGCCGATCGTAAAGCTGACATCGGACAGGGTATGCTGGTCCTTGCTGTAGCCAAAGCTGAGGTTTTTGACCTCAAGCAGCGGGGCGGGGGTCGGCTTCGGCGCAGGCAGCGGCTCTGCCTTGAACCAGGTTTGCAGCCGCGCCGTATCGGCATCATCCAGCGCGACCGAGTCGATATGCGCAGGGTGCTTGTCCGGCGTGATGTCGATGCCGGCATACCGCATGGCCGTCAGATAGAGCGGCTCACGGATGCCGTTTTCCGCCAGCAGAGAGCCGGAAAGCAGCTCATCCGGGTGCAGGTCGGCCAAGATTCGGCCATCGTTGACCAGCACGATGCGGTCCACGCTGCGCCAAAGCACATCCTCCAGACGATGCTCAATGATCAGGACCGTGGTGTCGGTTTTCTGCTGTATCGTGTCGATCAGCTCAATGGCCTGCTTACCGGTAGCCGGGTCCAGATTGGCGAGCGGCTCATCAAACAGCAGCACCTTGACCTGATCGACCATAACGCCCGCCAGACTGACGCGCTGCTTTTGCCCGCCGGAAAGTTCGTGCGGTGCATAGTCGAGGTGGTTTTCGATCCCGACCAGCTCTGCTGCACGGCGGGTGATTTCGTGCATTTCCTCCTGCGGGGTGCAGCTGTTTTCCAGCGCGAAGGCAATGTCCTCCCCCACGGTCAGCCCTATGAACTGGCCGTCCGGGTCCTGCAGCACGGTGCCCACATGCCCGGCGAGCTCAAAGATACTGCTGTGGGGCGCGTCAACGCCGTCCACAATCAGACTGCCCTTGCATTCGCCGGGGTTGGAAAAGGGATTCAGACCGTTGATGCAGGCCGCCAGTGTGCTTTTGCCGCTGCCGGACGGACCTGCAATCAGCACGCGCTCGCCCGGGTAGATGTCCAGATCAATGTCGTGCAGGGTTGGCTGCTTCTGCGCGCGGTACTGGAAGGAAAAATTACGGAAGGATATGATCGGGGTTTTGGTTTCAGCCATACGGCACCTCGCAGGGTGATGTCACAAGCAAAAAGCCTTCCCGCATTCGTGGGAAGGCATACGGGTTTTGTCGAGGTTACTCTTTGTCCAGAGAGCCCTTCTTGGCGATGGTCTTGGTGTAGGCCAGAATCAGCAGGCCGCCGACCACGACAGCCGTGATGATGTTGGACACGGCAGCAAAAGCGCCCTGTGCAAAGACCTTCTTGACAGGCTCGGCATAGATCAGGATATCCAGCACGGGGGCAACCACAATCCATGAAACGGCATGCGCAATAAGGTTTGCAACGGCAAACATGGCAAACTTGGCCTTGTTGAAGTCACCCTCCTGCACATTCAGCTTCTTGGCAAACAGGCCAACAACAACGCCCGTGAAGGCAGAGGCGATGACCCAGCTCCACCATGGGATGCCGCCCCAAGACAGGTCAATCAGGGCATGGCCGATGAAGCCGATCAGACCGCCGGCTACAGGACCGTACATGGCCGCCAGCAGGCCCAGAACGGCGTACTGCAGGCTGATGTTGGTGTTGGGCACCGGGCTGGGAATTGCCACAAAACGGCCCAGAACAAAGAAGAGAGCTGCGCCGATGCCAACTGCAACGAAGGTTTTGATGTTGTTGTTTTTCATGATTCCGCACTCCTTTTATAAAATACCGCAATCGTTTTGCTGCCGCAGGCAGCGAACATTTTAGGGCAATACCGCGCAATGCTAACCGCTGACATGGCGTTTGCATACACCCGCAGCACTGATACTGTACGGCAACGGTTAAAGTATACCGTTGTGCATATGCGGGTGTCAATGGGCAAAATGCAGGGTATGCCCTATTTTTCGCATTTCGGGTATAAAAAAACCACCCCGAAGGGTGGTCTTATCTGGAGCGGCCGACGAGGCTCGAACTCGCTACCTCCACCTTGGCAAGGTGGCGCTCTACCAGATGAGCTACGGCCGCATAAAAATGGTGCCTCCGATCGGAATCGAACCAATGACACGGGGATTTTCAGTCCCCTGCTCTACCGACTGAGCTACAGAGGCGGACAACGCATTAGATTATACCGGATACCGCCGCGATTGTCAAGCGTTTTTGACAAGTTTTTTCTGTAATGAAAAATCCGCTGGAAAAGCTTTAGAAAATATGCTATAATTTTACAAAATACTGTCCGTTTCTCAGTACGACCCGCACCGGCGGGCGGAGCTGTGCGCTGCGGCAGAAAAATCAACCTTGGAAGGAGCGACCCATGAACGAACCCAGACGACGCCTGACCAACCGCGCCCTGCACGGCAGAGAGGAATGGATCAAGCGCATTTTCCGCGATCAGATCGCCGAGGCCGCCGGCATATTGGAGGTCGTGCTGTCAGGCATTGTGCTGATTGCCCTGCTGATGAGCATTGTGCCGCTGCTCAACCTCATGCCGGGGCTTTTGACAGATGCCGACAGTATGGAGGTGCACACCTTCCTTGAGCGGGCGCTGGATATAGTCATCGGCATAGAGTTTATCAAGATGCTCGCCAAGCACAGCCCCGGCAGCGTGCTGGAGGTGCTGCTCTACGCCATTGCCCGCCACATGATCGTCGGTCATGAGGATGCCGTTCAGAACCTCGTCAGTGTGGGGGCCATTGCGCTGATCTTCGTTATCCGCAAATACTTCTTTGTGCCGTCCTTCGGCCATAAGATGCCGGGCGGCGGTACAGCCCCCGATATTGAACAGCAGGAAAAACAGCAGGCAGAGCGTACCGGCGAGGCATAAGGCTGCACACTCCCCTGCCATATCCTGACCATACAAAGCAATACCCCCTTCGGGCAGTTGCAGAAGCGATGTCAATCTTGCTTCTGCAGACCCGGAGGGGGTGTTTTGTATGGCTAGTGCAGACGATCAGAACAGGCCGGTGATCTTGCCGTGGACATCTACATCAATGTCCATCGCAGCAGGGTGCTTGGGCAGGCCGGGCATCGTCATGATGCTGCCGCAGATTACGACCACGAATCCGGCACCGGCAGAGAGCCGAACCTCACGCACATTCAGCGTAAAGCCCTCGGGCGCACCGGTCAGCTTGGCATTGTCGCTGAAGGAATACTGCGTCTTGGCGATGCAGACCGGCAGATCGCCGTAGTCCTGCGCCGTCAGCTCGTCCAGCGTCTTTTTCGCGGCGGCGGTGTAGCTTACCCCGCCCGCGTGGTAGATCTTTTTGGCAACCGCTTCGATCTTATCGGTCAGCGGTGCATTCAGCTCATAGGTGTAACGAATACGCGCGCTTTCATCAAGAATGGACAGCACGGTCTCGGCCAGCGCCTTGCCTCCCTCGCCGCCCTTGGCAAAGACCTCGCTCAGGGCGCAGGGCACACCGGCCTTTTTGCAGACATCGTAAATGATGTCCATTTCCTCGTCCGTATCGGTGGGGAAGGCGTTGATCGCCACGCAAACCGGCAGACCGAAGCCCTGCAGGTTCTCGATATGGCGGGCCAGATTTACAGCGCCCGCGCGCACGGCCTCGGCATTGGGCTTGCTCAGATCGGGCTTGGCCACACCGCCGTGGGATTTCAGCGCACGGACGGTAGCTACCAGCACAACGGCAGCGGGGTTCAGGCCGGCATAGCGGCACTTGATGTCCAGAAATTTCTCAGCACCAAGGTCGGCACCGAAGCCTGCCTCGGTGACTACATAGTCAGCCAGCTTCAGGCTCAGCTTGGTGGCAATGGCGCTGTTGCAGCCATGCGCAATGTTGGCGAACGGGCCGCCGTGTATGATGGCGGGGTTGTGCTCCAGCGTCTGGACCAGGTTCGGATCGAGAGCGTCCTTCAGCAGGGCGGTCATGGCACCGGCAGCACCGATCTGGCCGGCTGTGACAGGCTGGCCGTCGTAGGTATAGGCGCAGACGATGCGGGACAGCCGCGCCTTGAGGTCCTCAAGGTCGGTGGCAAGGCAGAACACCGCCATGACCTCGCTGGCGACCGTGATGTCAAAGCCGTCCTCACGCGGGGTGCCGTTGACCTTGCCGCCCAGACCGTCCACAAGGAAACGGAGCTGGCGGTCGTTCATGTCCATGCAGCGCTTCCATGTGATGCGGCGGGGGTCGATGTTCAACGGGTTGCCCTGCTGGATCGAGTTGTCGATCATGGCAGCCAGCAGGTTGTTGGCGGTGCCGATGGCGTGGATGTCACCGGTGAAATGCAGGTTGATATCCTCCATAGGCACGACCTGTGCATAGCCGCCGCCTGCCGCGCCGCCCTTAATGCCGAACACAGGTCCCAGAGAGGGCTCACGCAGGCAGAGCATCGTCTTTTTGCCAAGGGCGTTCATGGCATCGGCCAGACCCACGCTGGTCGTGGTCTTGCCCTCACCGGCGGGCGTGGGGCTGATGGCGGTGACGAGAATCAGCTTGCCCTCGGGTTTGTCACTCTTGGCCAGCTTATGGTTGAGCTTGGCCTTGTAATGGCCGTAAGGGATGATGTCCTCACCCTGCAGGCCCAGCTTGCCTGCAATCTCCGTGATGGGCTTCATTTCGGCGGCCTGTGCAATTTCGATGTCGCTCAGCATAACGATACCTCCATGTTAAACAAAAATGGGCTGCACACACCATACACCAGTGTATGCAGCCCAGACGGTCGGCTTAAAAAGCAAGCTGTTATGCCGCGTCCCCCGTGGTAAACCCCACGCTATTCCGTCGGTCGGCGGCCTTGCATAGTGTTACTGTACCACACTACCAACAGGTTTGTCAAGGGCGACTTTTTTATTGCAGCGGCAGCGTGACGGCACGGCTTTCGTCCGCATGGTATCCGCCGCCGAACAGATACCAGAACTCGCTGATTTTCGCCACCTGCGCGGGGTCGGCGGTGTAGTAGTCGATGCGGCAGCTGATGATGCCGGTGGTCGGGTCCACCGTGCTGCTGCGCATGGCATAGGAATTGGTGTTCGTGTCGATATATTCCTCATCCTGCGGCATCAGCTCACAGCTCTGCACATAGCCGTAGGGTACCATCTGCCACGTCAGCGCCTGCCCCTGCACGGCAAAGTTCTGCAGGGTGTAGCCGCCCGCATCGCTGGTGGCAATTTTCACGCCCTGCTGCATTTCGTCCACGGTCACGGTGCGGTCCTCGTATTCGTACGCACCGCTGTGGTACACGGGGGTAAAGGTGATGCTTTGGGCATTTTCGGCCGGCACGGTATAGGCAACAGCACCGCCGGATACGCCGTCGGGGGAGCTGGGCAGCAGCTCGCGGCCCGTATCGTCGGTCAGAATCATTCCGCCGTCGAAAATCACAGGGTTGTCCGCATCCTCACCCCGCAGTTTCTTTTCCTCGTCCTCGCTTACCACACCAAAGGGGTGCGTTTCGGCAAATTTTTCATCCGCCTCGGAATGCACCGCAAGGCTGCCGCTGCCGGTGCCGAAGCACAGGCTGTCCAGCGTGATGGGGTTATCGCCCAGCAGGGCATCGGTAATGCCGAAATCCAGCACTGTCGGCGCAACGCGGCGCGCCCCGGCACGCACCTGCTCGCCGTTCAGTTCCATTGTGTAGCTAAGCCCCGGTTCTCCCTCTGCAGCGTGGGAATCCAACAGGCGCAGCATAACGGTGTCTCCCTGCGGCTCCTGCGGCAGCTGATAGTGTAGCCACAGCCGGAAGGTATCATCGCCCTGCCGGTAGAAATCACTTTGCACCGTGTAAATTTCCTTGCCGCCGTTGACTTGTGCCGCCATCCACGGCGTATTGCTGCTAAGCTGATACCATTCAGGGTAGATGCTGTCGGCATCCAGAAATTTCGACACCACATTCTCACCGCTTACGGTAAAGAAGCAATCCAGCGTGGCGGCGTCCATGGACACTGTGTCCAGCGTGTAGTTGACGCCGTCCAACGTCTGCGTCTGGCCGATTTCGGTATTGTGGCCTTCCGTATCGGTCTGCTGCCCGCCGTACTCGCCGCGCGGGGCGTCCAGTACATTCTGCACCTGCGCCTGCGATTTGGCATCGATGAAAAACCCGATTTTTCCTTCGGCCAACTCCTTGATATACGGTGCTGCGGCAATGCCTGCCGAAAGCACACAGGTGGCAGCCACGGCAGCGGCCACGCACACGGGTACACGGCGGTGTTTTTTCAGCTTAGGCGGCGTGTAACTGCCCGCCTTCTCTATTTTTTTCATAGCCAAGTCATAGATGCGCTTTTCTTCCTGCTTGCTCAGCGGCACGGTTTTTGTGGGATACTGTTCCAACAGTGAATCAGCAGTTTTTGTATTGTTACGCATAAGTTGCAGCCCCCTCTTAATAGGTATTGCACAGCGCGGCAAACTGTTTGCGCAGTTTTTCGCGCCCGCGGGAAAGTCTGACATTGACGGTATGTTCCTGCATATTCAGCCTGCGGCCGATTTCGCGGCAGGACTCCCTGTAATAATAACGGCGGAAAAAAATCTCCCTGTCCGGCTCCGGCAGTTCGGTCAGCAGTTGGGCGATCAGTTCCTCCGCCTCGGTGGAACGGCGCTCGGTCATCCAATCCTGCGCCAATTCTTCGTTCAGTTCACATTCCTGTTGTCGGGGCCGCAGCGCCCGCCAACGGTCGATGGCCGCATTGCGCGCCGTCACACACAGCCATGCGCGCAGCGGACGGTTTTGCTGCTTAAATTCGGCGGCGTGTTTCCATGCTGCCACCAGAACGTCGGCAGCGCACTCCTCGGCATCCTGCGGGTTGTTGGGCAGAATACGGCAAATGACGGTATGAATCAGCCCGCCGTACTGTGTCAGCAAAAACTGCAACCCCGTTTCGGGCTCTGCCAGCAGGGCATCTATGATTTTGTTATCCTCCATAGCGTTGTGATTCTTCCTTTCTGATTCAAGGCCTTGTACCCACTAAACGGCCGCGCAGCAGGAAATGTCACAATAGCCGCGCAAAAAACTACAACCACCCGCAAAAACGGGTGGTTGCACAATTTTCATTTGTTTTGCAATGCTGGCATCAAACCTTGCCCTTGCCGCAGCCCCACTTTTTGAAATACCGCCCCATGCTGACAAGCTGCATCTTGAACTTGCCTGCATCGCGCATCGGGGCGCGGTGCCATGCGTGGATGGCGGAAAACTGCGGGGCCAGCCAGACGCTGCCCTTCTGCAGCACCTTCTGCGTCAGGTCGGCATCCTCCACATACATAAAATACGCGGGGTCAAAGCCGCCGATCTCCTTAAAAACATCGGTGCGCACCGCCATAAAACTGCCGGTGCAGAATTCGATGCGGCGCGGCGCGCTCAGGTCCTCGTCCTGCATCGTGTAGTGGTCATCGGCCTTGGCAAAGCAGCCGCCAAAGCGCGGGGCCAGCTGGCGCGCCAGCAGCAGCCAAGGGGTGGGTTTGCGGCGGGGCAGGTGCTGCAGCCGTCCGTCCGGGTAGCGCAGCTGCGGCGTGGCCATGGCAGCGCCCTTCCGGGCCAGCAGCCAGTCGGCCATCGGCTCAAGCACATCCCCGGTCAAAAGAATGTCAGGGTTCAGGATGAAATGCACCGCACTGTCCAGCCGCGGGATGACCGCGTTGTGCCCCTTGCCGAAGCCGAGATTCTGCGCCAGCGGCAGAACGGTCACGCGGGCATCGCCAAAATCGGTCTCCGCCAGCCGTTGGCCGCAGCCGTCAGGGCTGCCGTTATCGACCACATACAGGGCAAAATCAGGGGCGGGGGTATGCTGCAGAATGCTGCGCACCGCGGCGCATACCTCCTCATAATCACAGTACGCCACAATACAGGCGCTGATTTTCGGCATAATTATTTCTCCAATGCTTCCAGATGGGTGAGGTCATACGGCGTATCCTGATACACATAGTAGTTGAGCCAGTTTGTGTAGAGCAGGTAGCCGTGGGCGCGCCAGCGGAACAGCGGGTCGCGGTCGGGGTCATCATCGGGATAGTAGTTACAGGGGATGTTGATGGGCTTGCCGGCCTTCACATCGCGCTTGTATTCCTTGTCCAGCGTGTACTTGTCATACTCGGGGTGGCCGATGACAAAGATCTGCCGGCCGGACTCAGTCGAGAGCAGCATCGGGCCTGCCGTATCGCTCTCAGCCAGAATGCGCAGATCACCGCAGGCGTCAATGGCGGCACGATCCAGCCCGGCCCAGCGGCTGTGGGGGGCATAGAACACCTCGTCAAAGCCGCGCACCAGCGGGTTGGACGGGCGGGTGACGCGGTGCTCAAACACGCCGAACATCTTTTTGTCCAGATGCACCTTGGGGATGCCAAAATGGTAGTACAGGCCCGCCAGCGCACCCCAGCAAAGGTGGATCGTCGAGTAGACATTCTCCTTGGTGTAGTCCATGATCCGGCAAAGCTCGTCCCAATAGTCCACGGCCTCATAGTCCAGATCCTCAATGGGGGCGCCGGTGATGATCATGCCGTCAAAACGCTCGTTCCGGATCTCATCAAAGGTCTTGTAAAAAGCCTTCATGTGCTCGGGTGCGGTGTGGGTCGTGCTATGAGTGGCAGTCTGCAAAAAGGTGACCTGCACCTGCAGCGGGCTGTTTGCCAGCAAGCGGGCCAGCTGGGTCTCTGTCACGATCTTGGTCGGCATCAGGTTGAGGATCAGGATGCGCAGCGGGCGGATGTGCTGGCTCATCGCGCGCTCCTGATGCATGACAAAGACATTTTCCTGCTGCAGCTCGTCATAGGCGGGCAGGTTTTTCGGGATGATCAGCGGCATGGGAGAAGGCTCCTTACAAATTCAGAATCAAGCGCGGCAGCGGTGCCGACCCGTTTGGATGGTACTATTATATAGACTTTTGCGGCAAAAAGCAAGAAAAATGCCCCCGGCGGGTGTCGGGGGCATGGGGCGGTCAAGGCCGCTTACTCATACTTGACATTGTCGATAAGGTTCTGCATCACATCGCTCTGCAGCACATTCATCTTGACATAGTTCTCGCCGTAGGCGGTCACATACTGGGTGGGGTCGGTCGTGCCGTAGTAGCGGCCGAAATCGGCGTTCATCGTTGCGGTGTCGCAGCGGAAGCCCATCTTCTCGGCCACGGCCTGCATGAGCAGGGCCTGCTGGGTGATGGAGCGGATGCTGTCGTGCGCATCCTTGAGGTAGGCGTCCACATTGTCATAGCTGCTGCCCATCATGCCGGAGGCAAGCAGGGTGTCCATGGTGGTGCCGTAGTTCTGCGCGTAGGTGTAGATGCGGTACAGCAGCACATCGCGGTAGTAGTCCAGCGCGATCTGGGGCAGCTCATCGGTGTAGCTGACCTTGTCGTGCAGGGCGGAGTAGACCTCGCTGGCCTGATTGTCATAGAGCATCGTGCTCTTGACAAACGCCTTCAGCTCGTCAATGCTGTTCAGGTTCATCGTGGCGGAGAGGTTCTCCTTCACCCAGTCGTCGGTCAGCTCCGGGGTGACGGACTCCTTGATGTAGTGCAGGGTCGTCTCAAAGACGGCCTCCTTGCCGCTCAGGTCCGCGTTGCCGTAGTTTTCGGGGAAGGTGACGGTGACATCAAAGGTCTCGCCGGGGGTGTGGCCGACGATCTGATCCTCAAAGCCGTCGATAAAGGTACCGCTGCCGAGGGTCAGGTCGTAGCCGCTGCCCTGACTGTCGCCGCCGTCAAAGGCAACGCCATCGATGCGGCCCACATAGTCGATGTTGACGGTGTCGCCGTCCGCAGCGGCGCGGTCGGTGACCTGCGTGTCGGTCGCAAAGCTGGCAAGGACATTCGTGTTGATGTAATTGCTGATTTCATCCTCACTGACCTGACCGAGATCGGCGCTGATCGTGATGTCGGCGTAGTCATCGGGCAGATTCACATAGTCGGCAGCGGTCACGCCCTTGAGGTAGCCGTTCTCATCAAACGCATCGGAAAAGCTGAAGTCAGCCAGATAAGCGTAGGCGGAATCATCGGCGGTCTCGCCGGTGGCGGCGGTGTCGGAGGTCGCAGCTGTCTCAGCGGTGGAGGCGGCTGCCCCGTCATTGCCCTTGCCGCAGGCGGTCAGGGCGGCGGTCATGCCGACAGCCAGACCAAGGGCTGTCAGACGATGGATATGATTCAGTTTCATGGGTATCTCCTGTTTCTTTATAAAATTGCATACCATAACATTATACACACTTTTTTGAAAAAGTAAAATGAAAATCTGATGAAAACCCCCTCCGCCGGAAAACGCTGCCACGAAATCTTGTACAAAAAGGCTATAGCAATCCCTTGACGGCTATGCTATAATAGAAAACGGCAGCGGATCCCGGGGATTCCGGAAAAGGCTGAAATGCCTATTGTGTTTTTTTACGAAAGAGGTAAAAGGTATGCTTACTGCAATCACCGGTATCAACTGGGGCGATGAAGGCAAGGGTCGCATGGTTGACCTGCTCAGCCAGAATTACGACATCGTTGCGCGCTATCAGGGCGGCGACAACGCCGGCCACACCGTCAAGAACGAGCGCGGCAAATTCATCCTGAACCTGATTCCCTCCGGCATTCTGCGCCCGGATGTTGTCTGCGTTATGGGCGGCGGCATGGTCATCGACCCCGAGCACCTCGAGAAGGAAATCGCCTCCCTGACCGAGAAGGGTGTTGAGATCAGCCCCAAGAACCTGAAGATTTCCGACCGCGCGACCATTACCATGCCCTTCCATGTGGCACAGGATGGTCTGGAGGAGGAGCGCCTGTCCAAGACCGGCGCTCAGTTCGGCTCCACCAAGCGCGGCATCGCCTACAGCTACGGCGATAAATATATGAAAAAGACCCTGCGCATGGGCGATCTCGTCCACATGGACGCCGGTGTCAAGAAGCGTCTGGAGACGATTGTTGAGTCCAAGAACCTGACGATGGTGAACATCTACGGCCAGAAGCCTGTCAGCGTTGACGAGATGTGGGCATGGTGCGAGAAATATTCCAAGCTGTTTGCCCCCTACATCTGCGATGTGGGCGATTACCTCGACAAGGCCGACCGCGAGGGCAAGAAGATCATGTTCGAGGCCCAGCTCGGCGCACTGCGCGACATCGACTTCGGCATCTATCCCTACACCTCCTCCTCCAACACCGTGTCTGCCTACGCCCCCATTGGCGCCGGCATCCCGGGCCATAAGCTGAACCTCTCCATCGGCATCATGAAGGCTTACTCCTCCTGTGTCGGTGAGGGTCCCTTCACCACCGAGCTTGCTATGTCCGAGGCTGACAAGGATGTCCTGCGTGAGCACGGCCACGAGTACGGCGCTGCCACCGGCCGTCCCCGCCGTGTCGGCCCGTTTGACGCTGTGGCAAGCCGCTACGGCGTACAGTGCCAGGGCTGCGATGAGCTGGCCCTGACCCTGCTCGATGTCCTCGACTATATGGAGGAGGTGCCCATCGTCACCGCCTACAAGCTGACCGACGGCACCACCACGACCCGTTTCCCGATGGGCAAGGCGCTGGACGATGCTCAGCCTGTTGTGGAGACCGTGCCCGGCTGGCACTGCGACATCACCGGTGTGCGCAAGTTTGAGGACCTGCCCAAGGCTGCTCAGGACTATGTAAAGCGTCTGGAGGAGCTGGTCGGCTGCAAGATCAAGTACATCTCTGTCGGACCCGAGCGCGACGCCTGCATCGTCCGCGACTAAATCGCGCCCGATCAATACTATCCATACAAACGGCAGACCCTGACACGGTCTGCCGTTTTCTAAAAAGGGGCGTTCCTGTTTGATACAATTTCTGATAAAAACCTTTATCAAAAACCATGAAAAGACCGAGGATCGCGCCGTCCGCACGGCCTACGGCAATCTGGCCTGCATCGTCAGCGTGGTATGCAACCTGCTTTTGGCGGGCGGCAAGATCGCTGTCGGCGTATTGACCGGCAGTGTGGCCGTGACCGCCGACGGTATGAACAACCTGTCTGATGCAAGCTCCAACATCGTCAGTTTGCTGGGCTTCAAGCTTGGCGCACGCCCGGCCGACTCAGAGCATCCCTACGGTCACGCCCGGTATGAGTATCTGGCCGGGCTGGCCGTCTCGGTCATGATCCTCGTCATCGGCGTTGAGCTGCTGAAGGAGAGCTTTGCAAAGGTGCTGCATCCCACGGCCGTGGACTTCAACTGGGTCATGGTCGCGGTGCTGGCGGCCTCCATCCTTGTCAAGCTCTGGATGGCAAGGCTCAACCACAAAATCGGCACGGACATCGAGTCTGAGACCCTGCTGGCCACCGCCGCCGATGCCCGCAACGATGTCATCACCACAGCCGCGGTCCTTGCTGCCACAGTGCTGACAAAGCTGTCCGGTTTTACCCGTCTGGACGGTTTGATGGGCCTTGGTGTGGCGGCGTTCATTCTGTACAGCGGCGCTGCACTTGTGCGCGATACCATCAACCCGCTGCTCGGTGCGGCACCCGACCCGGAGCTGGTCGAGCATATCGAAAAAAAGGCAATGAGCTACCCCGGTGTGTTGGGCGTACACGATCTGATGATCCACGATTACGGCCCCGGCAGCCGGTTGGTCAGCTTCCATCTGGAAATGGATTCCAAGGATGATGTCATGCACAGCCATGATGTCATTGACCGCATTGAGCGCGACCTGCTGGTACAGGACGGCCTGATTGCCACGATACACTTTGACCCGGTCGTGACCGGCGACCCCCATGCGGACGAGCTGAAGGCATTCTTGCAGCAGGAGATCTGCAAGCTTGAGCCGCTGGCGAACATTCACGACCTGCGCATCGTGCCCGGCCCGACCCATACCAATGTGATCTTTGACTGCGCCGTGCCTGCCGAGTACATGACCGACAAGCAGCACCGCGGTATCAGGCTGGTCAGCGCCCTGCGCAATTCCGTGCAGGAAAAATGGCCTGATCATTTCTGCGTCATAAAGCTGGAACCGGACTATGCGCCGGTACACCATGAATAAAAGAAGTAACTCTGTAGGGACAGGGCATGCCCTGCCCTCAACATAAAATCCATAGCGATTTGGCGGCAAGGCTGCGGGCCGGACATGTCCGGCCCCTACCGAGCACCATTACGGAAAGTAAAATTATATAGTAAGGAGAGGTATCCCCATGGACTATAACAAAGCAGCGCTTGAACTCCACAGCAAATTCCCCGGCAAGATTGCCGTACAGAGCCTTTGCGAATGTAAGGACCGCGATGCGCTGTCCACCGCCTACACCCCCGGCGTGGCTGAGCCCTGCCGCAAGATCAAGGCGAATCCCGATGATGTATACACCTACACGATGAAGGGCCGCACCGTGGCCGTTGTCACCAACGGCACTGCCGTGCTGGGGCTCGGCAATATCGGCCCCGAGGCCGGTCTGCCGGTCATGGAGGGTAAGTGCGTCCTTTTCAAGGAGTTCGGCGGTGTCGATGCGTTCCCCATCTGCCTGAACGCCAAGACGAAGGAGGAGGTCATCGCAGCGGTCAAGGCCATTGCGCCGACCTTCGGCGGCATCAACCTTGAGGATATCCGCAGCCCGGAGTGCTTTGAGATCGAGGCAGAGCTTGAACGCGACCTTGAGATTCCCGTGTTCCATGACGATCAGCACGGCACCGCCATCATCGTGCTGGCAGGTGTGCTCAACGCGCTGAAGGTCGTCGGCAAGCGCATCGAGGATGTCAAGATCGTCCAGAACGGCCCCGGCGCCGCCGGTACGGCCATCATCCACATGCTGCAGGTCGCGGGTGCCAGAAACATCATCGCGGTCGATGAGCATGGCATCCTGCTGCCCGGCCGTCCCGCCGGGCTGGAAGGTCACAAGGGCAAGCTGGCCGAGGAAACAAACCCCGAAAAGCTGTCCGGCGGTCTGGCGGAGGCCATACGGGACGCGGACATCTTCATCGGCACCTCCATTGCGGGGGCACTTACCCCCGAGCTGGCCGCCACAATGGCAAAGGACGCCATCGTCTTTGCCATGGCCAACCCCACGCCCGAGATTATGCCTGACCTTGCCAAACAGGCGGGCGTGCGGGTCATCGGCACCGGCCGCTCCGACTTCCCGAATCAGGTCAACAATGTGCTGGCGTTTCCCGGCATCTTCAAGGGTGCGCTCTCGGTCCGCGCCCGGGACATCAACCCCGCCATGAAGATGGCTGCCGCGCAGGCCATCGCCGCGCTGATCCCGGCGGACGAGCTGAACGAGGAAAACATTCTGCCTAAGGCGTTCGACCCGCGTGTGGCCGATGCCGTAGCCGCAGCCGTTGCACAGGCTGCACGGGAAAGCGGCGTGGCGCGCGTATGAGCATCCGTGAAATTTCTGCTGCTGCCATCACCGATGCGGTGGAGGCACTCTGCATCGAAGCAAACACAAAGCTGCCCGCCGATGTGAAGGCGGCGCTTGATCAGGCTGAGGCTGCCGAGCCGTGGCCGCTCGCCCGCGAAACGCTCGGTCTGCTGCAGCAAAATCTGGTCGTGGCAGCCGATAAGGAGCTGCCCATCTGTCAGGACACCGGCATGGCCTGTGTCTTTATCGAGTTGGGGCAGGATGCCCACATCAACGGCGATCTGACGCAGGCCGTCAACGAGGGCGTGCGCCGCGGCTATGAAAAGGCATTTCTGCGCAAATCCATCACAGCGGACCCGCTGCAGCGCGTCAACACGGGGGATAATACGCCGGCGTTCCTGACCGTGCATCTTGTCCCCGGCAGCGGCTGCAGGATCACCGTTGCCCCCAAGGGCGCCGGCAGTGAGAACATGAGCCGTCTTGCCATGCTCAAGCCTGCCGACGGCGTGGAGGGCGTGAAAAAATTTGTGCTGGATACGGTGGAGCAGGCAGGTGCCAACCCCTGCCCGCCCATTGTGCTGGGCATCGGCATCGGCGGCAGCTTTGACCATTGCGCAGCCCTTGCCAAAAAAGCGCTGCTGCGCCCGCTGGACGAGCCGAACGCCGACCCGTATTATGCTGCGCTGGAAAAAGAGCTGCTGGACGCCATCAACGCGACCGGCTTCGGCCCGCAGGGCTTTGGCGGTGCCACGACCTGTCTGGGCGTCGCCATTGAGCAAAAGCCCACCCATGTGGCCTGTCTGCCGGTCGCAGTCAACATCAGCTGCCATGTGACCCGCCGCGCCAGCCGGGAGGTGTGACCGATGCCGAAACCGACCATTGATATTCCGCTGGACGAAACGGAGGAAAAGGCGCGCCCATCGCAGGAGCGAAAAGCCTCCCGCATAGACATCCCGCTGGATGAGGACGGCAAACGCGCCGAGCCGCTCGACATTACGATGGCAGAGCTGGAATTTGTCAACCGCCACCATGAGGAATATAAGGAGCTGCGCCGCCGTGCGCGGGAACAGGAGGGCCGCTGATGCAATACATTTTACAAACACCGCTTTCCAAGGCGGATCTGGCCCCCCTGCGGGCCGGGGATACCGTGCTGCTGTCCGGTGTGATCTATACCGCCCGCGATGCCGCCCACGCCCGCATGATGGAGCTGCTCGATCAGGGCAAGTCGCTGCCGTTCCCCATCGAGGGCGCAGCAATCTACTATGTCGGCCCCACGCCGGAGCGCCCGGGCTGTGCCATCGGTGCCGCCGGGCCAACGACCTCGGGCCGGATGGATGCCTACACTCCGCGGCTGCTCGATCTGGGCCTTGCCTGTATGATCGGCAAGGGCAAGCGCAGCGAGGCCGTCAAACAGTCAGTCGTGCAGAACGGCGCAGTCTATCTGGCGGCCATCGGCGGGGCCGGTGCCCTTATGGCTGGCAGCGTCCAGAGCTGCGAGGTCATCGCATGGCCTGATCTGGGCTGCGAGGCTGTGCGCAGGCTGGTCGTCCGGGATTTCCCGCTGACTGTTCTGCTGGACGCCCACGGCGGCGATCTCTACCAGAGCGGCCCTGCCGCCTACCTTGCCGCCCGGGAGAACCGCAGATGAACCCCCGGCTGACGAGATGTCTTGCCCTCTGCGCACTGGCGCTGGCGGTCTGCATCGGCATCGGTGCGGCGCTGGTCCTCTCCAAAAATCGACAGAGGGAGGCCGAGGCAGCTGCCGCTGCGGCCAGTCAGGCTGCAGCCAGTGAGGCTGCCGCAAAAGCAGCCGAGGAGGAGGCAGCCCGCGCTGCCAGCGAGGCTGCAAGCGCCGCAGAAGCGGAGCGTCTGGCAGCGGAGGCGGCCGCCGCAAAGCGGCAGGAGCAGGTCGATGCCGCCCGGGCCGCGCATGACACGGTTGCTTATGGGGATAAATTGGGCCGCATCTGGGTCGAGGGCACCAAGGTGGACTGCGCGCTCTACTGGGGCGACAGCGAGAGCCAGTTCAGCCGGGGCGCCGGCTGCCGCGCCGAGAGCGACTGCGTGCTGCCCGGCGAGAACGGAACCGTTCTTATCGGTGCGCACACAGGCACCTACTTCTCAGACCTCGGTTCCGTACAGCTTGGGGCAATAATCCATCTGGAAACCGACTGGGGCGATTTCACCTATCAGGTGACCGACATGCAGGTCATTCTGGAAACCGATATTGACAAGGTGCGTCTGGGTGCAACAGAACCCAGCGTCATTCTGTACACCTGCTACCCCTTCGGTATCCTGACCCATACGACCCAGCGCTACGCCGTTTATGCCGACCCTGTCAGCGCCGATGCAAGCGGCGTCATTCCGGCCGATACGGCGGAATAAGACCATTGACAAAACACGCCAAAGTTGCTACACTAATACTGCTGTGCAGCCATGGCGGAATTGGCAGACGCGCTGGTTTTAGGGTCCAGTGTCCAAGACGTGCAGGTTCAAGTCCTGTTGGCTGCACCATAAATAAAACAGCGCAGATTGGCATAATTGCTTATCTGCGCTGTTTTTTTGTTGCCTTGTGAGGAATGGCCGACATAATCTGCCTGTTGGCTGCACATGCTATCCCAAAGTGAGGGATGCAGATGCAAAGAAAATGGCGGTTGGCGGCGGCAGCGGCTGCGCTGCTGGCACTGCTGGGAACGGCAGTCATTGCCGGGCTGGCAGCGGCTTTGCCGGATACACTTTACACCGATGAACCGGCAGCAGAGCTGCGCATCGCTTCGTTGCCGTACCTCTCTGCCTGCAAAAAGCAGGGCGCTGTGCCTGCGGACAGCACCGCGCCCGACACAAGCAGCAATGTTACGCTGGCACTGTTCGGGGTGGTTCCTGTCAAAACGGTGCGTGCAGTCACCACGGCGCGGCGCACGGTGCAGCTGTGCGGTACGCCCTTCGGGGTCAAGCTGTTTTCCGATGGCGCACTGGTCGTGGCATTCTCTGACCGGTACACGGCGCTGGGCAGCGAGAATCCCGCCAAGGCGGCGGGGCTGCGGCTGGGGGATCTCATCATCTCGGCAAATGGGCAGCCGGTGCGCAGCAATGAGGACCTGACCAGCGCCATACAGGCGGCGGGCGGTGCGCCGCTGACTGTGCTTTACAGACGCGGCGAAAGCCAATGTACGGCGGTGCTGACGCCGACCCGGGACGAGAACGGCTGCTACAAGGCGGGCATTTGGGTACGGGATTCTGGTGCGGGCATCGGGACGCTCAGCTTTATCGACCCACTGCACGGCACCTTTGCCGGGCTGGGCCATTCCATCAGCGATACCGACACCGGCGCAGAATTGACACTGCTATCCGGTGAGATCGTGCCTGTGACGGTCACAGGCTGTATACGCGGCGCTGCCGGCAGCCCGGGCGAGCTGCGCGGGGAGTTTTCGGCATCGCCGATTGGCAGAGTGCTGGCCAACGATACGGCGGGGGTATACGGCAGCTACAGCGGCCCGGCAGCGGGGCAATGCGTGGAGGTCGCCAACCTGCAGGAGGTCACCACAGGCCCCGCCGAGCTTTGGGCTACCGTGGAGGGAACGGCCGCCAAAGCCTATGCAGTGCGCATTGAGCGGGTGACTATGACCGGAACAGACCCAAACCGTAATCTGCTGATCCGCGTGACCGATCAGGCGCTGCTCGAAAAAACAGGCGGTATCGTACAGGGAATGAGCGGCTCACCGATTGTGCAGAACGGCCGCCTTGCCGCCGTGCTGACCCATGTGCTGGTAAACGACCCTGCGAAGGGGTATGCGATCTTTGCGGCAACGATGCTGGAGAAGGCAGACGCTGCCGCCTGACTTCACCGCCGCGCCCTGCAGCCGACAGCGTGCAAAAAGCGTAAAATTGAGCAGGATTGTGTAAATCTGTGCCGAAATGTGGCGAAAAAGAGCGAAAGCTGTCGAACGAAAGTTTGCTTAAATTAGAGAAAAGTCGTGTCGAACTACTTGCGAAAGCTGGTAATTTATGGTAAAATTTCCATTGTAAACGAGGCAACCCAACAAAATGGGGTCGATGCGCGGACAACGCGCAACTCAGAAAGTATGGAGGATATGTGACGATGGAAAAGATCAAATTTGTAATGACCGACACGGACCCGCAAGTGTCTGCACTTTGCCGCCATGTTCTGGAGGAAAAGGGCGTCTCGGTGACCGTCTGCGAAAAGAACGGTGCCAAAGCGCTGGAGGCCCTGCTGACGATCCATCCGCAGGCTGTGCTGCTGGATGCCTTTATGCCGGAAATGGACGCCATCACCGTCAAGCAGCGCTACGAGGCCCAGAACACCAGCAGCATCCGCACGACCTTCTTCGTTACCGGGGCCTTCCAGAGTGAGGAGATCGAGCAGGAGCTGCTGGACAGCGGATTTTCGTTCTTCTTCGTCAAGCCGTTTGACGAAACCGTGCTGGTCAGCCGTGTGCTGAAGGCGGCAGGCAACACGGCCCGCCCGCAGCTTACCTCGCTCGACAGTGACGAGCTGACGGTCACCGAGATCCTGCACCAGATCGGTGTGCCAGCCCACATCAAGGGCTATCAGTTCCTGCGCGATGCCATCCTGCTGACCATCGCGGACCACGGCTACATCAATGCCGTCACAAAACGCCTTTATCCGGAGATTGCCAAGCGCAACATGACCACCGCCAGCCGCGTGGAGCGTGCCATCCGCCACGCCATTGAGGTAGCATGGGATCGCGGTGATGTGGACACGCTGAACAGCTACTTCGGCTATACGATCCACAATCTTCGCGGCAAGCCCACGAACTCAGAATTTATTGCCATGATCTCGGACAAGATCCGTCTGGATAAAAAGCGCCACGCATAAGGGGCGCAATCTTTACCACAGCTGCACAGACAGGAAAGCACCTGCCTGCGCAGCTTTTTTGATGCAGACCGATATTTGCGCCGAATATCACAAAAAAGCTTATGCAGACGCTTCTGCCGCGCGGCTTTGGGCGTACCGGCGGACAGGATTTTGCAGCACTATATAAAGTATGACATTCACCCTGCACAACCCATCAAAAACGACAAAAAGTACCGCTTAAAACCCGGCCGGGTGGTAGTTTGGCTGAAATGTCCGCGAGGTGCTTGCATTTTCTTTTCCCAGAGTTTACACTTAAATCACAGGACAATATCTTACTTTGTAATAAAGGAGGATCTTCCGTGGCAATTGCAATGCAGCAGCTTGGTTTTGGCGCGGGCGTTCTGTACCATCGTACCCTTTTCACATTATGACCGCAGCGCAGTGTACCCTGACAGGCCACTGCGCTGTTTTGCTTTGTAAGGGAGGTTACTAACCGCATGAAAAAAGTTGCGATCATCATGGGCTCTGACAGCGATTGGCCGGTAGTCAAGTCCGCCTGCACGGTACTGAAGGAATTCGGCGTGCCGTATGAGGCCCACATTCTTTCCGCCCACCGCACGCCGGAGGCTGCCGCCGCCTTTGCGAAGTCGGCCCGCGCCAACGGGTACGGCGTCATCCTGTGCGCAGCCGGCATGGCTGCCCATCTGGCCGGGGCCTTTGCCGCCAACACCACGCTGCCCGTTGTGGGCATCCCGATGAAGGGCGGTGCCATGGACGGTCTGGATGCCCTGCTGGCCACCGTGCAGATGCCCAGCGGGTTCCCCGTTGCGACCGTGGCGCTGAACGGCGCCAAAAATGCAGCCTATCTGGCTGTAGCGATCCTCGCCGTGGCCGATGACGCGCTGGCTGAAAAGCTGGATGCGTTCCGGGCTGACACCGCCGCCGCCATTGCAAAAAAGGACGCAGCCATCGCCGCTGAGGCCGCCGCGCTGTAAGTCCGTCACACTTGTTTATCCATCATCAATCTTTAAAAGGAGCGTTTATCATGAACTACGAAGTCAAAGAGCAGCTGTACGAGGGCAAGGCAAAGCAGGTTTTCTCCACCAATGATCCCGAGATCGTCATGGTCCACTATAAGGACGATGCCACCGCCGGTGACGGCGAGAAGAAGGGCACCATCCGCGACAAGGGCATCGTCAACAACAAGCTGTCCAACGCTCTGATGCAGAAGCTGGAAAAAGAGGGCATCCCCACCCATTATGTCGAGGAAATCAACGACCGCGACACCTTCGTGAAGAAGGTCGAGATCGTTCCTCTGGAGGTTATCGTCCGCAATGTTGCCGCCGGTCATTTCAGCCTGCGCATGGGTGTGCCCGAGGGCAAGGTTTTCAAGACCCCCATTCTCGAGTACAGCTACAAGAACGATGATCTGCATGATCCGTTCATCAACCATTACTACGCTCTGGCCCTTGATCTGGCCACCCAGGAGGAGCTGGACACCATCGCCAAGTACGCCTTCAAGGTCAACGAGGTGCTGAAGAAGATCATGCTGGACGCCAACATCCGTCTGATCGACTTCAAGCTCGAGTTCGGCCGCCTGTCTGACGGCACCATCATTCTGGCAGACGAGATCAGCCCTGACACCTGCCGCTTCTGGGATGCTACCACCGGTGCCCATCTGGACAAGGACCTCTTCCGCCGCAACATGGGCGGTGAGGCCGATGCCTATCAGGAGGTCATGAAGCGCCTGCTGGGCTAAGCCGCTTTTTACAGGTGATGTGCAGGGCGGCCTGCCCCCAGACTGCCGCACATTCCATTATGCGCCTTTTCCGTAGGGCCGTATTCCCTATACGCCCTTACGGTTTTTACATTCCGATAAATGGAGCAAAAAATGAGCGAATTTTCCCATTATGCCGAGGGTCTGCACGAGGAGTGCGGCGTCTTTGGTATCTACGATAAAACCGGCGCGACCGATATGGTCAGCGCCGTCTACAGCGCATTGTACGCGCTGCAGCACCGCGGGCAGGAGAGCTGCGGCATTGCCCTGAATGTGGACGGTGTGCTTTCCGGCTACCGCGATCTGGGCCTTGTCAGCGAGGTTTTCACCAAGCGCGTGCTGGAGGAGCTGCCGCATGGTGCCAAGATGGCCACCGGCCATGTGCGCTATGCCACCGCCGGTCAGCGCAGCCGATCCAACGCGCAGCCGATGATCCTGCATCACTGCAAGGGTGCCATGGCTGTCTGCCACAACGGCAATCTGGTCAACGCCCCCAAGCTGCGCCGCAAGCTGGAAATGAGCGGTTCTATCTTCCACGGCACCTCCGATACCGAGGTAATTGCCTACCTGCTGACCCAGAACCGTCTGCTGACCCCTAATATCGAGATGGCTGTCAGCCGCACGATGGATGACATTGAGGGTGCTTACAGTCTGGTCATCATGACCCACACCAAGCTTATCGCCGCGCGCGACCCGCACGGCTTCCGCCCGCTCTGCATCGGCGAGCTGCCCGATGGCTCCGGCTGGGCCTTCGCCAGCGAGAGCTGCGCGCTGGATGCAGTGGGTGCCAAGTTTGTGCGCGATGTCAAGCCCGGTGAGATCGTGATTGCCGACCACGAGGGTCTGCGCAGCATCGAGGATCACTGCGGCACCGCCCCCCACACCCTGTGCGTGTTTGAGTACATCTACTTTGCCCGCCCCGATTCCATCATCGAGGGCACCTGCGTGCATGAGGCCCGCCTGCAGGCCGGTCGTTTCCTTGCGCAGGAGCATCCTGTGGAGGCCGATGTTGTCATCGGCGCACCGGATTCCGGTCTGGACGCCGCGCTCGGCTATGCGCAGGAGAGCGGTATCCCCTACGGCGTTGGCTTTATCAAGAACAAGTATGTCGGCCGCACCTTTATCCAGTCCACTCAGGCCCAGCGTGAGAGCAGCGTGCGCATCAAGCTGAACGCCATCTCCGCCACCGTCAAGGACAAGCGCGTTGTACTGGTCGATGACTCGATCGTGCGCGGCACGACCAGCGCCCGCACCATCCGCCTGCTGCGCGAGGCCGGTGCCAAGGAAGTGCATTACCGCATCAGCGCCCCGCCCTTTGTTCATCCCTGCTACTTCGGCACCGACATCCCCGATGAAAAAGACCTGATTGCCACCGGCCACACGGTCGAGGAGATCAACGAGATGGTCGGCTCCGATTCGCTGGGCTACCTGAGCATTGAGCATGTCCAGCAGCTGGGCATCCACAGCAGCTGCGGCTACTGCACCGGCTGCTTTACCGGCAAATATCCGGTCAACCCGCCCACCGAGACGATGGAGATCATCTACGACAAGCCGTTGAGCGTGTCGAACCCGAATAAGAAATTGTAACCGAAGGGGCGCATTCCCTATGCGCCTGCAAACGGCAATCCCACCCACGGGCGGATAAGGAATCCGCCCCTACGAATTCATTCGCAAGGGAGATATTTCGATTATGGAAAAAAGTTATTCTGCCAGCTACGCCGCTGCGGGCGTGGATATTACCGCCGGATACCGCTCGGTAGAGCTGATGAAGCAGTATGTTGCCCGCACGATGACGGAGAACTGCATTGGCGGTCTGGGCGGCTTCGGCGGCCTGTTTGAGCTGGACTGCACCGGCATCGAGCATCCGGTCCTGATCTCCGGCACGGACGGCGTCGGCACCAAGCTGCGCATCGCCATGCTGCTGGACAAGCATGACACCATCGGCATCGACTGCGTGGCCATGTGCGTCAACGATGTCATCTGCGCCGGTGCCAAGCCGCTGGTCTTTTTGGATTACATTGCCTGCGGCAAGAACATCCCTGAGAAGATTGCCGAGATCGTCAAGGGCGTAGCCGAGGGCTGCGTGCAGGCGGGCTGCTCTCTGGTGGGCGGCGAGACCGCCGAGCACCCCGGCATGATGCCGGAGGAGGAGTACGATCTGGCCGGCTTCACCGTTGGCGTTGTGGATAAGGCCAAGATCCTTGACAACTCCACGATGCAGCCCGGCGATGTCATGATTGCCCTGCCCTCCACCGGTGTACACTCCAACGGCTTCTCGCTGGTGCGCAAAATTTTTGACATCGACAATGACCCCGATGTGCTGAAAAAGACCTTTGACGGCATGGACAAGCCGCTGGGCGAGGCCCTGCTGGCCCCCACCAAGATCTATGTCAAGCCGGTTCTGGCTGTTATGGAGCAGGTCACGGTCAAGGGTGTGTCCCACATCACGGGCGGCGGCTTCTATGAGAATATCCCCCGCAGCTTGAAGAAGGGCTGTGCAGCCCGCATCGCCAAGGCCGATGTGCGCACCCCTGCCCTGTTTGAGGTAATGCAGCGCGAGGGCGGCATCACCGAGCATGACATGTTCAACACCTTCAACATGGGTGTCGGCATGGTGCTGACCGTTGCCGCTGAGGATGCGGACAAGACCATCGAGATCCTGCAGGCCAACGGTCAGGACGCCTACCGTCTGGGCACCATCGTCGAGGGTGACGGGGTCGAGCTGGTATGAAGCGTGTAGCGGTACTGGTATCGGGCGGCGGCACCAACCTGCAGGCCCTGCTGGAAAGTGAGCGCCGCGGTGAAAACCCTGACGGAAAGATCACGCTGGTCATTGCCAGCAAGCCCGGCGTATACGCGCTGGAGCGGGCTGCCAATTTCGGCGTGGAGAGCGCTGTTGTCAGCCGTAAGGAGTATGCGGACAGCGCCGCCTTTGATGCTGCCCTGCTGGAGGAGCTGCAGCGCCACAGCATTGATGTTGTGGTGCTGGCGGGCTTCCTGAGCGTGCTGGGCGAAAAGGTCATCGCGGCCTACCGCAACCGGATTTTGAATGTCCACCCGAGCCTGATCCCCAGCTTCTGCGGGCCGGGCTTCTACGGGCTGAAGGTTCACGAGGCTGCGCTGGCCCGCGGCGTCAAGCTGACCGGCGCCACCGTCCATCTTGTCAATGAGGAGTGCGATGGCGGGCCGATCCTGCTGCAGAAGGCTGTGGCTGTACAGCCCGGCGACACCCCCGAGGCATTGCAGAAGCGCGTCATGGTCGAGGCCGAGTGGCAGCTATTGCCCAAGGCGCTGGCCATGGTGTGCAGTGACGAGGTATAAACCATGAAAAAGAACATCTATAAATATCTTGCCGGGAACGACTACCCCGGCCGCGGCATTGTGCTGGGGCAGAGCCCTGATGGCCAGAAGGCATTTGTTGCCTATTGGATCATGGGCCGCAGCGCCAACAGCCGCAACCGCGTGTTTGAGCCGATTGAGGGCGGCATCCGCACGGTAGCCGCTGACCCCGCCAAGCTGGAGGACCCGCATCTGATCATCTACAATGCGGTGCTGACCCTGCGGGAGACCACCGTTGTGACCAACGGCGACCAGACCGACACGATTGCACAGTTCATGAACGGCAATCTCTTCCCCGGCTACAGCTTTGAGGCAGCGCTGGCCACCCGCACCTATGAGGATGACGCCCCCAACTTTACGCCGCGCATCTCCGGCGTGGTGGATATGCGCCGCGGCGGCTATAAGCTCTCCATTGTCAAATCCAACGAGGGCAACGCCGCCAGCGTCCAGCGCCAGACCTTCGACTACCCCCAGCCTGTGGCCGGTGAGGGACATTTCATCAGCACCTATGTCAAGAACGGTGCGCCCATCCCCAGCTTTGCGGGGGAGCCGCTGCGCGTTGCCATCGACACGAACGATGCCGACCAGTTTGCCAAGCAGCTGTGGGCCAGCCTGAACGATGACAACAAGGTCAGCCTCTTTGTGCGCAGCATTGCACTGGAGACCGGCAGCTATGAGGATATTATTCTGAACAAATACACCGCTGTGGAGGGCTAACATGAACGAATTTCAGCTGAAATACGGCACCAACCCCAACCAGAAGCCTGCCCGCATCTATATGGCTGACGGCTCCGAGCTGCCGGTTCAGATTTTGAACGGCCGCCCCGGCTACATCAACTTTCTGGATGCCTTCAACTCCTGGCAGCTGGTGCGTGACCTGAAGAAGGCGCTGGGCCTGCCCGCCGCCGCCAGCTTCAAGCATGTCTCCCCCGCCGGTGCGGCCATCGGCCTGCCGCTGGATGACACGCTGCGCGCCATGTACCACATTGCGCCCGAGACCGAGCTTTCCCCGCTGGCCTGCGCCTATGCCCGCGCCCGCGGTGCTGACCGGATGTCCAGCTTCGGCGACTGGATCGCACTTTCCGATGTTTGCGATCTGGCCACCGCCAAGCTCATCCAGCATGAGGTTTCCGACGGCATCATTGCCCCCGGCTACGATGCCGATGCCCTCGAGGTTCTCAAGGGCAAGAAGAAGGGCAACTACAACATCGTTGCCATCGACCCCAGCTATGAGCCGCAGCCTCTTGAGACCCGCACCGTCTTTGGCGTGACCTTTGAACAGGGCCGTCAGGATCTGGAAATTTCCGATGCCACGATGCTGCAGAATCTCGTCACTGAGAACAAGACCCTGAGCGCCGAGCAGCGCCGCGATCTTATCATCAGCCTGATTGTGCTGAAATACACCCAGTCCAACAGCGTCTGCTATGTGCAGGACGGCCAGACCATCGGTGTGGGCGCCGGTCAGCAGAGCCGCGTACACTGCACCCGTCTGGCAGGCCAGAAGGCCGACAACTGGCAGCTGCGCCACATGCCGAAGGTGCTGGGCCTGCCCTTCCGCGAGGATATCGCCAAGCCCAACCGCGACAACGCCATTGATGTCTATATCGGCGAAACGCCGGAGGATGTCATCGGTGATGATGTCTGGGCCGATACCTTTACCGAGCAGCCCGCGCCGCTGACTGCTGCGGAGAAGCGCGCATGGCTGGATGCCGTGACCGGCGTCAGCCTTGGCAGCGATGCCTTCTTCCCGTTCGGCGACAACATTGAGCGCGCACGCCGCAGCGGCGTGACGGCCATTGTGCAGCCGGGCGGCTCCATCCGCGACGCACAGGTAATTGACACCTGCAACAAGTACGGCATTGCGATGGCGTTCTGCGGCATCCGCTTGTTCCACCACTAAGCCTTTTTCAACGCGCCTGCGGCGTTTTGTCGTCGCGGGCTGTTGATGTTTGTAAGAGGTGTGCCTTCCCCTGCGGGGGAAGGTGGCCGAGGCTCCGACCGAGGCCGGATGAGGGGCAGCAGTATCGCAGCCACCCGCACATGGGATATTGCGGCAAGACCGCCCCTCATCAGTCACCTTCGGTGACAGCTTCCCCCTAGGGGGAAGCCTTATGTTAGGAGGTCACATCATGAAAATTCTGGTTGTAGGCGGCGGCGGGCGTGAGCACGCCATCATCCGCGCGCTGAAAAAAAGCCCCCGCTGCACCGAGATCTGGTGCGCACCCGGCAACGGCGGCATCAGCTATGATGCCCGCTGCAAGGCGATCCCCGCCACCGATGTGGATGCCATGGTGCAGTTTGCCAAGGATGAAGCCTTTGACTATGTAGTCGTTGCACAGGATGACCCGCTGGCGCTGGGCATGGTGGACGCACTGGCCGCTGTCGGCATTCCGGCGTTCGGCCCGGACAAGGCTGCGGCGCGCATCGAGGCCAGCAAGGTATTCAGCAAGGATTTAATGAAGAAGTACGGCATCCCCACCGCCAAGTATGAGACATTCGATGATCCTGAAAAGGTCATGGACTATATCAGGGCCGAGGGCAAGTACCCTGTGGTCATCAAGGCAGACGGTCTGGCGCTCGGCAAGGGCGTGCTGATCTGCCAGAACGAGCAGGAGGCCGCTGACGGCGTCCGCGAGATCATGCTGGACAAAAAGTTCGGTGCCTCCGGCAACCATGTCGTTGTCGAGGAGTTTTTGACCGGTCCCGAGGTCAGTGTGCTGTCCTTCTGTGACGGCAAGACCGTCAAGCCGATGGTTTCCAGCATGGATCACAAGCGCGCGCTGGATCATGACGAGGGTCTGAACACCGGCGGCATGGGCACGGTGGCCCCGAACCCCTACTACACGCCCGAGATGGCCGACCGCTGCATGAAGGAGATTTTCCTGCCCACCGTGGCCGCCATGCAGGCTGAGGGCTGCCCCTTCAAGGGCTGCCTCTACTTCGGCCTGATGCTGACCCCGGACGGCCCCAAGGTCATTGAGTACAACTGCCGCTTCGGCGACCCCGAGACACAGGTGGTGCTGCCCCTGCTGGAGAGCGACCTGCTGACCATCATGGAGGCCACCACCAACGGCACACTTGACAAGACTGAGGTTCGTTTCCGCGATGGCGCGGCCGCCTGTGTTATTCTGGCAAGCGGCGGCTATCCCCTTGCCTATGAGAAGGGCAAGGAGATCACCGGCCTTGACAACGGCCAGCTGAACGCGGCCGATGTGACCGTCTACCACGCCGGCACCGCCGTCAGGGAGGGCCGCCTTGTCACGAACGGCGGCCGTGTGCTGGGCGTGACGGCCACTGCCGACACCCTGCCCGAGGCGCTGAAAAAAGCTTACGCCGCGACCGAGAGCATCCACTTTGACAAGCTGCACAAGCGCAGCGACATCGGCGCACGGGCATTGGCCGCGATGCAGTAAAAAGGCTTCCCCATCGGGGGAAGCTGTCACCGAAGGTGACTGATGAGGGCAAACCTTCCGCAGCAATCCGTCAACGGGATACGCGGTACACTTTCCCCTCATCCGGCCTCGGACGGGGCCTCGGCCACCTTCCCCCAAGGGGGAAGGCTTTCCGTCCGTCACTTCCTGCAAAATCAACTCTCAGGAGGAAATAGTATGGTATATCGTATTTATGTCGAGAAGAAGCCCGGCTTTGATGGCGAAGCACAGGGTCTGCTCCATGAGCTTGTCGATCTGGTCGGCATCAAAAATCTGACCGGCCTGCGTCTTTTAAACCGCTATGATGTCGAGGGTATCGACAGCGCGCTGTTCCAGCAGGCCATCCCCACCGTGTTCTGCGAGCCGCCGGTGGATGTGACCTACGACACCCTGCCCGAGGCCAAAACGGTCTTTGCGGTCGAGTACCTGCCCGGTCAGTTTGACCAGCGCGCCGACTCTGCCAGCCAGTGCATCCAGCTGCTGAGTCAGGGCGAGCGCCCGGATGTCCGCTCTGCCCGCGTCTATCTGCTGGACGGCGAGCTGACCGCCGAGGATCTGGATGCGGTCAAAAAGTATGTCATCAACCCTGTGGAGGCCCGTGAGGCCGCCCTTGAGGAGCGCGCCACCCTGAAAATGGAGTTTGCCATCCCCACCGAGGTCGAGACGCTGAACGGCTTCACCGCGCTGGACGATGACGCACTGGAGGCATTCCGCACCGAGAAGGGTCTGGCTATGGATCACGCCGACATCGTGTTCTGTCAGGATTACTTCAAATCCGAGCATCGTGACCCCACCATCACCGAGATCCGGCTGATCGACACCTACTGGTCCGACCACTGCCGCCACACCACCTTCGGTACGATCATTGACGATGTCAAAATCGATGACGAGCTGGTACAGGCCGCCTTTGACCGTTATATGGCGCTGCGCACCGAGACCGGCCGCGACAAGAAGAACCGCACCCTGATGGACTGCGCCACGATCGGTGCCAAGGCCCTGAAGCAGCGCGGCATCCTCAAAAACCTCGACGAGAGTGACGAGATCAACGCCTGCACCGTCAAAATCAAGTGCGATGTGGACGGCGAGCAGCAGGATTGGCTCTTCCTCTTCAAGAACGAGACCCATAACCATCCCACCGAGATCGAACCGTTCGGCGGTGCCGCAACCTGCATCGGCGGTGCCATCCGCGACCCGCTGTCCGGCCGCAGCTATGTCTATCAGGCCATGCGCGTGACCGGCGCAGCCGACCCGTTGAAACCTGTCTCTGAAACGATGCCCGGCAAGCTGCCCCAGCGCAAGCTGGTCACGACCGCTGCCGCCGGTTATTCCAGCTACGGCAACCAGATCGGTCTTGCCACCGGTCAGGTTGCAGAGCTGTACCATCCCGGCTACGCCGCCAAGCGCATGGAGATTGGCGCGGTCGTGGGTGCCACCCCGGCCAGCCATGTCCGCCGCGAGGAACCCGCCCCCGGCGATGTGGTCATCCTGCTGGGCGGCCGCACCGGCCGCGACGGTGTGGGCGGCGCGACCGGCTCCTCCAAGGCACACAAGCTGACAAGCCTTGAGACCTGCGGCGCTGAGGTCCAGAAGGGCAACGCCCCCATCGAGCGCAAGCTGCAGCGCCTGTTCCGCCGCGAGGACGCCTGCCGCCTGATCAAGCGCTGCAACGACTTCGGCGCGGGCGGTGTATCCGTTGCCATCGGCGAGCTTGCTGACGGCCTGCACATCGACCTGAACAAGGTCACCCGCAAATACGAGGGTCTTGACGGAACCGAGCTGGCAATCTCCGAAAGTCAGGAGCGCATGGCTGTGGCCGTGGCTGCCGAGGATGCCGAGACCTTCATGACCTATGCTGCGGAGGAAAACCTTGAGGCAACCATCGTGGCCACTGTGACCGAGGAGAAGCGGATGCGCGAGGTCTGGAACGGCAAGACCATCGTTGACCTCTCCCGTGAGTTCCTGAACTCCAACGGTGCCGAGCGCCACGCCAGCGCACATATTCTGCCGGGCCATGTCTGGCAGCCGCAGTTTGCCGGTGTCACCTTTGAGGAAAAGCTGGAGTCGATGGTCAGTGACCTGAATGTCTGCAGCCAGAAGGGTCTGGGCGAGCGCTTTGACTCCACCATCGGCGCAGCGACCGTGCTGATGCCCTACGGCGGCAAGTACCAGCTGACCCCCACGATGGCTATGGCCGCCAAGCTGCCCGTTGACGGCGAAACCACCACCTGCAGCGGCATGGCCTGGGGCTTTAACCCCTATCTGACCGAGGCCGACCCCTACCGCGGTGCCTATCTGGCCGTGGTCGAGAGCGTGACCAAGCTGGTCTGCGCCGGCTTCCACCACGAGGATATGTACCTGACCTTTCAGGAATATTTTGAGCACATGAACAACCAGCCCGAGCGCTGGGGCAAGCCGATGGCCGCCCTGCTTGGTGCGCTGGACGCCCAGATGGGTCTGGGCATCGCCTCCATCGGCGGCAAGGACTCGATGTCCGGCAGTTTTGAGGGGCTGGATGTGCCCCCGACGCTGGTCAGCTTTGCCACTGCCATCGGCAATACACGCGATGTGCAGAGCCCTGAGTTCAAGAAGGCAAACAGCTCGGTTGTTATTCTGCGCCCCAACTACAAGAACGGCCTGCCTGAGATCGGCAGCCTGATTGCGATCTACAAGACCGTTGAGCAGATGATCGACGAGGGCAAGGTTCTGGCCGCTGCCACCCCCGGCTACGGCGGTGTGGCCGAGGCACTGTTCAAGATGTGTGTCGGCAACCATGTCGGCCTGCAGCTGTCCAATGACATTGACCTGAACGGCCTGTTCAAGCCTGCCTACGGCGCGGTCATTCTGGAGCTGCTGGACCCCTCTGCCGGTGAGTTCCTCGGCTTTACCACCGTGGATTATACGCTGGAGGCTGAGGGCAGCAACATTGACCTGTCCCGTCTGCAGGAGCTGTGGGAGGCCAAGCTTGAGCCTGTTTTCCCCTACCGCAAGGCCGGTGAGTTTGTGCCCGCGCTGGAGCATGACTGCCCCGCCAACAAGCGCGTGGCTCCCGCCGTGCGTCTGGCAACGCCGCGGGTCATCATTCCGGTTTTCCCCGGCACCAACTGCGAGTACGACACGGCCCGCGCTTTCCGCCGCGCCGGCGGTGACCCGCACATTCTGGTGCTGAAGAACCTTTCCCCCGCCGATGTTGCCGAGAGCTGTGAGGCACTTGTCCGAGAACTTGATAAGGCGCAGATCCTGATGCTGCCGGGCGGCTTCTCCGGCGGTGACGAGCCCGATGGCTCTGCCAAGTTCATCGCCTCCTTCTTCCGCAATCCGGCCGTAGCCGATGCGGTCAACCGACTGCTGAACCAGCGTGACGGTCTGGCCTTAGGTATCTGCAACGGCTTCCAGGCACTCATCAAGCTTGGACTTGTCCCCTACGGCGAGATCCGTCCCATCACGGAGGAGGACCCGACGCTGACCTTCAACACGATCCACCGCCATCAGAGCATGCTGGTGCGCACCCGTGTGGCCAGCAACAAGAGCCCGTGGCTGAGCCGCTGCGACATCAATGACGAGCATCTGATCGCCATCAGCCACGGCGAGGGCCGCTTTGTCTGCAACGAAAAGCTGCTGAACCAGCTGATCGAGAACGGACAGGTCGCAACCCAGTATGTTGACCTGCTCTGCCGCCCGACGATGGATATGCGCTACAACCCCAACGGCTCTGTACTGGCCATCGAGGGCATCACCAGCCCGGACGGCCGCGTCTTTGGCAAGATGGGCCACAGTGAGCGCAGCGGCGAGCAGCTTTACAAAAATGTCACCGGTGACAAATACCAGCCGATCTTTGAGGGCGGCGTGAACTACTTTAAACTTTGATATTTCGGAACGATTCTGCTATACTGAAAATACAAGTTTTAAAGATTGTGAGGATTTGACCCTATGGCACAACACAACCGTTACATTTCCCCCTTCTCTACCCGGTATTCTTCGGATGAGATGCAGTATATTTTCTCAGACGACAACAAGTTCAAGACATGGCGCAGGCTGTGGATCGCACTGGCTAAGGCGGAAAAGGCCCAGGGCCTTGCCATCACCGATGAGCAGATTGCCGAGCTGGAGGCCCACAAGGACGATATTAACTACGAGGACGCCATCGCCCGCGAAAAGCTTGTCCGCCATGATGTTATGAGCCATGTCTATGCCTACGGCCTGCAGTGCCCCAAGGCAAAGGGCATCATCCATCTGGGCGCTACCAGCTGCTATGTCGGTGACAATACCGATGTCATCGTCATGCGTGAGGCACTGCAGCTTGTGCGCAAGAAGATCATCGGCGTGCTGGCCAATCTGGCCAAGTTTGCAGAGGAGTACAAGGCCATGCCCTGCCTGGCCTATACCCACTGCCAGCCTGCCCAGCTGACCACCGTCGGCAAGCGCGCCACCCTTTGGATGAACGAGCTGTACATGGATCTGGAGGAGATCGACCACCAGATCAGCCAGCTGGCACTGCGCGGCGTCAAGGGTACGACCGGCACCCAAGCCAGCTTTGTGGAGCTGTTCAGCGGTGATTCCGCCAAGATCAAGGCCGTTGAGGCCGATGTCTGCGCCCAGATGGGCTTTGCCAAGGTCGTGCCGGTCTGCGGCCAGACCTACAGCCGCAAGGTGGATTACAATGTTCTGTCCGCTGTGGCCGGCCTTGGCCAGAGCGCTATGAAGATGGCCACCGACATCCGCCTGCTTGCCAACTTCAAGGAGATGGAGGAGCCGTTTGAAAAGAACCAGATCGGTTCCTCCGCCATGCCGTACAAGCGCAACCCGATGCGCTGCGAGCGCATCTGCGCGCTGAGCCGTTACCTGATGGTGGATGTACTGAACCCCGCCATGACCAGCGGCACCCAGTGGTTTGAGCGCACGCTGGATGACTCCGCCAACAAGCGCATTGCGATGGCAGAGGGCTTCCTTGCGGCAGACGCCATCCTGAACATTCTGCTGAATGTCTCTGACGGTCTGGTCGTCTACCCGAAGGTCGTGCGCGCCCGCGTTATGGCCGAGCTGCCCTTCATGGCCAGCGAGAACATCATGATGAAGGCTGTCAAGAAGGGCGGCGATCGTCAGGAGCTGCATGAGCGCCTGCGCGAGCATGCCGTGGCTGCTGCCGCCGTTGTCAAGCAGGAGGGCAAGCCCAACGACATGATTGCCCGTGTTGAGGCTGACCCCGCCTTCGGCCTGAGCCGCGAGGAAATTGAGGCTGAGCTTAGCCCTGAGGCCTTCACCGGCCGCAGTGCCGAGCAGGTCACCGAGTTCCTGCGCGATGTTATTCAGCCTGTTCTGGATGCCAATGCCGAGGATGTTGGCCAGCATGTCGAACTGAATGTCTGATTCAGCCTGCACACACCATTAAAAGCTGCATAAAAAAGCACCGTCTGCTTACGATTGAAGCAGGCGGTGCCTTTTTTATTGATTTTCTTCCGATTCTTCCGGAGGCGGTGTCTCGGCCGGTACGGGTGTGGGTGTGGGTGCAGGGTCATCGGGTGAGAAATAAGCGCGGATATCGCCGTTGCTCTGCTGGTTGGAGATGTCCAGCACACCCTTATCACTGGCAGACAGCCCTTTTTCGGGGTCGGCCAGCGCTGCAGCCGCCAGCCGCAGCTTGTAGGCAAGGTTGATCTCGCTGCCCAGACGCACCTGTATGCGGTTCTGATAGGTAAACTGAATATCACTCAGGTCGCGTATATCCAGCGCGGTCGCGCCGTCAAACAGTCCGTTCGAGAGCAGGCCGTCCCGCAGCTCTGTGAGCGTCTGGGCCGCCGAGGCCTGCAGACCTGCGGTTTCCGCGGTGGCCTGCTCCCCGCCGAGCAACGAGTTGTAGCTTTCCGGCACAATATGCTGCCCGACTGCCGGTGCAAAGTCCGCAGGCAATGTCAGTGAAAGCAGGATCAGGCCCTCGGGTTGGCTAACCTCGGTGCGCAGGATCTTCAGGGAATCGCTCAGTACCACCCAGCCGCCCGCATACATGCAGGCAAACCGCTCGACTGCCGGTTCCACTTTGACAACGACCGTTGCCGGAAGCTGGATCTCAACGCTGACCTGCTCCAGATACGGGAACTGCTGCGCAAGCTGTGCAGTTTTTTCTGCGGTGGAGAAGCCGAAAAGATTGGAGTTTTTCTCAATGCCGAGGGCGTTGACCAGTTCCTCTGCCGTGTAGATACCGGTGTCGGCCGGGGTTGTGCGGTCGAAATTCTCGACACGGAAGATTGTGACCTTGAACAGCAGATTGACGGACACGAATGCGCCCACGGCCAATACAGCCAATACACCCAGAATCCCCAGTGCGCGGCGGCGGTTGCGCTGGCGGATCAGCTCTGCCTGCGTTACGCGCCGCTGCTTTCTGGGGCTGCCGGGGCGGTAGCCGGCCTTTTGCGGATTGATCTGCTGGGTCGCCTGCGGGCGTCTGGCGCGTGGCTCGCGGGGCTGGGCGGTGGGCGGCTCTCTGCGGGGTGCCTCCCGCTTTTCCAGTCCCATGCGGCTGCCGAGGCTGCGGCGGTTGTTCTGCGCGCCGGAGCCGCTCACGGTTCTCTGCCTGCGGCTGCGCTGGTCGTTCCCCATAGGAGCGGCTCCTTTCGTTTGGGATTTGGCATACAGGGCAGGGCACTATAAATGCCGCCTGCATTTTCAGTTCTTCATCAGTTCCATCAGCTTTTCGGTGATAAGGTCCAGACTGTGGGGGTTACCCAGCGTCTTGGCGTTGGCACCCATCTCGGTCAGCTTGCCGGGGGTGTTCAGCAGCTCCTCCACCGTCTTGACCAGCCCTTCCCCGGTCAGGTTCTTTTCCTCGATGACTACAGCCGCACCGGCCTTCTGCAGCTCCAGCGCGTTATAATACTGGTGGTTTTCGGCCACATTGGGGCTGGGGATCAGCACCGAGGCACGCCCCACGGCCTCCAGCTCTGCCAGCGTCAGCGCACCGGAGCGGGCAATGACGAGATCAGCCGCTGCCAGCAGCTGGGGCATGTTGTTGATGTACTCGGTCACGATCAGGTTTTCGCCGGGGGCAAAGCCCTTCTCCTTTTCAAGGTCCTCAAACAGCTTGACGCCGCGGCTGCCGGTGGCGTGCAGATGCAGCGTGTTCCGGCCGGTTTGCTTTTCCCATGCGCAGAGATCCGCCACAACCTGATTGATGCGGTCGGCACCCAAGCTGCCGCCAAAGCTGAGGATGACCGTGCGGTCCCCGGCGTTCAGCTTGGCGCGGGCGGCGGCACGGTCTGCCGTCAGGACCTCGGGGCGGACCGGGTTGCCGACAACGGTTGTTTTATCCGGTGCGCCGAGCTTTTCGACTGCATCGGCACTGGCGGCCAGCACGATGTTGACCTCCTTGGCAAGCAGCTTATTCGTCACGCCGGGGAAAGCGTTCTGCTCATGGATGGCCGTTTTGATGCCGTGGCGCGCGGCGGCGCGGACGATCGGCCCGCTGACATAGCCGCCGCAGCCGATGACAAGATCGGGGCGCACCTGATTCAGGATCTTCCGGGTGCGCGGCCCGGACAGGGCCAGATGCCAGATTGCGACAAGGTTACGGCCGATGTTTTCCAGATTGAGTCTGCGCTGAAAGCCGTTGATTTCAATATGGTGGAACGGGTAGCCGGCCTTGGTCACAAGGCCGTACTCCATCCCCTCGCGCCGGCCCGCGAAGTGGATCTCTGCCGTTGGGTCCGCCGCCTTCAGGGCGCCGGCGATGGCCAGCGCCGGGTTGATATGACCGGCGGTGCCGCCGGCAGCAATTAAAACACGCATGATTGGCCTCCGTATATAAAAATCTGCCGCACAAAGGCAAGCAGTTACACCGTGGTTTTGCGGTAGCGGCTGTGCTGCAGTATACGCTCCGTCTCGGCGCGGTGCTGGTCGGCAAGGCGCTTTTCCCGCGCATTGCCCGCGCGGGAGATACTGAGCATAACGCCCATCTCGCCAAGCAGCAGCAACAGGCTTGTGCCGCCGGACGAGAAGAACGGCAGGCTGATGCCGGTGTTGGGCAGCAGCGCCGTGCCGACGCCGATATGCAGAAATACCTGCCACCCCACCTGAGAGATGATGCCGATGCCCAGCAGGGTGCCGTACAGGTCAGGGGCGCGCAGCGCAATGCTGACGCCCTGCACCAGCAGCGCCGCAAAGAGGGCGATCAGCGCCAGCGCACCGACAAAGCCCAGTTCCTCACCGATCACGGCAAAGATAAAGTCGTTTTCAGCATAAGGCAGCCACTGATGCTTCTGGACGCTGTTGCCGATGCCGACGCCGAACAGCCCGCCGGTGCAGATCGCATAGATGCTCTGCAGGGTCTGCCACTGCATGCCGGCTGTGTTTGTGGGGGTCAGGCCCCAGACGCCGCCCAGACGGCCGGCCGCATAGCCATCGCCGCTGGCAAGGTGCTTTAAGAATGCGATCATGCCTGCCGCGCCCGCCGCGCCGACCAGCGGCCACCATCGCATAGCCGAGCCGTTGCAGAGGATCATCGTGCCGAAGATCGCGCAGAGCAGCAGGATCGCCGAGTTGTGCGGCTCAAGCTTGAGCAGGACAAGGATCGGCACAAGCGGCAGTGCAGGCTTGAGAAGGCCGTACCAGATTGATGTTTTATGTGCATGGTCGCGGTCCAGCATATCGGCCGTCCAGAGCATCACAGAAAACTTGGCCAGCTCAGACGGCTGCAGCGAGAAGGAGCCGCCTGCAAAGTAGACCCAGCGGTAAGTGCCGTTGGTATCCTCCGGGCTGAGCAGCGCCGCGATGAGCAGCACAACGGTAATGATGTAGAAGCTCTCGTTCATATACCGCAGGGCGCGATAGTTGATGTTCGAGATGATGAGCATTGCCACAAAGCCCACCACCGCAATGACGCCCTGCGGGCGGATGAAGTGGTAGACATCCCCGTAGTTCGCATAGCCGCTGGAATAGCTGGCCGAAAACAACATGACAAGGCCGTAGCCCATAATGACGATGAGCGTTGCCACAAACCCGTGGGAGACCGGCCCACGCTCCAGCTTAGGCAGGCGGATAACCGCCAGCATGCGCAGAATGTTGCCGATGGTATGATCAAACAAAAGCCCCAAAAGGCTGGTTGCCGTATTCACGGGCCGTCACCTCCCCTTACAAAATCAAAAAGCAAAGGCCGGGGGCTGCCCCGGCCCTGTGTTATGCCACGCAGATGTACAGCATGCCCATCGCCACACCGATGGCAGCAATCAGGGCAAAAAAGCCGTTGATCTTGACCTCACGCCAGCCGCGCATCTCAAAGGCGTGATGGATCGGCGTCATGCGGAAGATGCGCTTGCCGTGGGTCGCCTTAAAGTAGGCGCGCTGGATCACGACCGTCATGGCATCCCAGATGTAAACGATGCCGAAGAAAAGCACCAGCTCAGGGCGCTGCATCACAAAGGCCAGCGCCGTGACGATACCGCCGAAGAACATACTGCCGGTGTCCCCCATGAACACCTTGGCCGGGTAGAAGTTCCAGACCAGAAAGCCCGCGCAGGCACCCGCCGTGACGGCCGCAACGAGCGAAACATGAATAAAGCCCAGCAGACTGCCCGCCAGCAGGTAGCCGATCATCGACACAAAGGTCACGCCGGTGCATAGACCGTCCAGACCATCGGTCAGGTTGACGGCGTTCACCAAAAAGATGATGCCGAAAAACGCGATGGGATAGTAGAGCAGCCCCATATCCACAAGCCCGAAGATCGGCAGCTGCACCTCGGTCGTAAGCAGGCCCAGACTGTTAAGGCCAAGCATAAACCCGAAGGTCAGCGCGATCTGCAGGATCATCTTCTGTGCCTCGGTCAGGCCGAGGTTGCGGTGCCGGATGACCTTGATAAAGTCATCCAAAAAGCCGATCAGCCCCGAGCCGAACGCCAAAAACAGCACCAGCAGCACCGCCTGCATCTGGGGCAGGCCCAGTGTGTCGGGCAGTTTGGGGCGGAACATGGCCCAGGTAAGGCCCAGCGTAGCCAGAATGCCCAGAATAAAGCAGAGACCGCCCATAGTGGGGGTGCCGTTTTTCTTGTTGTGCCAGGTGGGACCCTCCTCCCGGATGGTCTGGCCAAAGTGCAGCCGGTGCAGCACCGGGATCATAAATTTGCCTGCCACCGCTGTGATGACAAAGCCGCCGACAGCCCCTGCCGCCAGCAGGTATGAGATTTGCTCCATGCAATGATTCCTCCGATCAATAGGTACAGGGGGGGATCGCTGTGCGCAATCCCAGAGGTGCCCCTGCGGAGGAGCCCTTTTGGTTTTTTACCCCTGCGGCAATTCCTTGTAGAAATCCTGCAGCAGCTGCTCCAGGCCCATGGCGTGGCTGGCCTTTGCCAGTACAGCGTCACCGGGGCGCACGAATTGCCGTAAATATTGTAGCACTTCTGCTGCCGTTTGGCAATGCACAGTTGCAACACCGCGCGCCTTGGCGGCCTCGGCCATGGCTGCGCTGCAGGGGCCGTAGGCGATCAGCTGATCTACCCCTGCGTCTGCGGCCCATGCACCGGTGCTGCGGTGGCCTTCCTCACTGGCGGTGCCCAGTTCCAGCATATCACCCAGCAGGGCGATCTTGCGGGGGTTGGGCAATTCCTTCAGCACCGAGAGCGCTGCCCGCATACTGTCAGGGCTGGCGTTGTAGCAATCCTCAATGAAGGTCACGCCGCCGTGCTCCACAATATGCTGGCGCATACCGGTCGTTTGGTAGTCGGCCAAGGCTGCCGCGCAGCGGGCCGCGTCCAGCCCCATGCGGGTAGCGGCGGCGTAGGCTGCCAGCGCATCATAGACTGTGTGAAGTCCCACCGTGGGGATGGATGCCGCAAAGCTGCCGTATTCACGGTCCACGATGCGGAACGCCGTGCCGTTGGCCCCGGCTGTGATGTCCGTTGCACGAACATCGGCATCCTCGGCCTCAATGCCAAACCAGACAGCCCGCAGACGGGACGGTATCTGTGCGGCAGGCAGCAGGTCATTGTCGGCGTTCAGCACCAGCGGGGCACCGTCCGGCAGGCCGGTGCAGATTTCCATCTTTGCCTTCAGTATATTCTCCCGGGTGCCGAGATTTTCCAGATGCGAGACACCGATCATCGTGATAATGCCTGCGGACGGACGGGCGCAGCGGCTCAGCCGCTCGATTTCACCCGCATGGTCCATCCCCATTTCAACCACGGCATACTCGGTGGCATCGTCCAGCCGGAACAGGGTGTTTGGCACACCGATGTCGTTGTTCTGGTTGCCCTCGGTCTTGAGTGTAGTGCCGAACGCAGACAGCACCGCGTAGCAAAATTCCTTGGTCGTGGTCTTGCCTACGCTGCCGGTAACGCCGATCATTTTGGGGCTGAAAAGCATCCGGTAGTTGGCGGCCATGCGGATCATAGCACGGGCGCTGTCCGGCACGATGACGGTGCGGTCCGCCGGGACCCCCTCGACCGGGTGGTTGGCGATGATATAGGCGGCGCCGTCACGGTAGGCACCGGCAGCAAAATCGTGTCCATCGACACGCTCGCCGGGGAAGCAGACAAAGACGCAGCCCGGCTCGACCTTGCGGCTGTCCGTAACGACTGCATGGATGCTGACAGGCTCGGCCAGCGTCAGGCCGGCCAGCAGCTCATTGGCAGGAATCTTTTGCATGAAAAAGGACCTCCTTGGGTAGGTTTACTGGTATAGAGGGTACTGCTGCAGCAGGCGGGTCACCCCGCCTCGTTTGCGGGGTCGATGTTTTCCTCCGCAGCGGGGGTTTCCTCGGCGGGGGCTTCGGCCCCGGTGTCCATCGTCAGGGTCACAATGGTGCCGTAAGCGGCGGTCGTGCCGGACTGGACATCCTGCGCCACGACCTTGCCTCCGCTGTCCCCGCTGAACTGCACATTCAGGTTGGCTGCGCGGAGCATCTGCTCGGCAAAGGTGCCGGTCTTGCCGGTCACATCGGGGACTGTGGTCATTGCGTTCTGATCGGTGGCAGTGTACAGATAGACGGTCGAGCCTGCGGGAACCACGCTGCCGCCCACCGGGTACTGGTAGACGATGGTGCCGCTGCTCGGGCCGATGAGCTTGTGCTTGAGGCCGAGACGGTTCAGGGTGACCTGCGCATTCGTCCATGTGTACTCCAGACAGGTCTGCACCTTAGCGGTGCCGGTCGGGTTGTAGGCGGCGTCCTGCTCGATGCCCAGATAGGGTGCGATCTCGCTGATGATGTTGCCTACGACCGGTGCCACGACCTGGCTGGCGTAGTCCTTGACCCAGCGCGGGTCGTCCAGCAGAACGAACACCTCGATCTCCGGATCGTCGATGGGCAGTACAGCGGCAAAGCTCATCATCTTATAATAGTCGCCGTCACCGCGCAGGTGGCGGTCGGTGCGCTCTGCCGTGCCGGACTTGCCGCCGATGCGGTAGCCCGCCACATAGGCGTTGGCGCAGGAGTGGTAGTCCCCTTCCCCGTGGACATTGTTTTCCATCATGGAAAGCAGCTGGCGGCTGACCTCCTCGGAGATGACCTGACGGCGGATACTTGTCTCGGTCTGGGTGACGATGTTGCCGTCCTTATCGGTGATGGAATCCACCACATAGGGGGTGACCAGATAGCCGCCGTTGGCAATGGCCGCCACGGCCGTGGCCATCTGCATCGGGGTGATGGACTCGTTCTGGCCGAAGGCTGCCGTATAGAGGTTTGTATCGACCTCCGCCATCTGCTCGGCGTTGTAGACACTTGTCCAGCGGGTCTCATTGGGCAGGTCGATGCCGGTGGGCTGGGTGAAGCCGAACGCCTGAATATAGTCGTAGAATATCTGCGGCTTCAGTGTTTCGGCTGCCTGAATGAACCAGAGGTTGCAGCTGTGGTTCAGCGCGCCCGCCATGTCCTGTTCATAGTGGACATCGCCGTTGGCGCAGCGGTAGGTATGCTCCCACAGCTCGCTGCCCTCATTGACGGTCAGGCTGCCGCCGCAGTAGAAGGTCTGGCTGGTGCTCATGATGCCGGAATCCAGCCCCGCCGATGCGGTGATGAGCTTGAACACAGAGCCGGGCATATACAGCTCAGTGATGTTCTTATTCTTCCACTGTGCCTCGCGCATCATACCCTGCAGCTGGGTGTATTCGCTGGCGACCTCGTTGCCGTCCTCATCAACCGTTTTATCACGGCTGATCTTGCCGTCAGCGATGATGTCCTTGACTGCCTTTTCCCCAAGGCGGCCCTCCAGCCAGTCGATGTCCTCGGCGTCGATTTCCTCTTTATCCAGAATGGCCGTCATCTTGGCGTCCGTGATCTTGTAGGGGTCGTTGGGGTCAAACTGCTCAATGGATGCCATAGCCAGAATTGCGCCGGTCTTGACATTCATAACGATGGCGCTGCCGCGGCCGTGTACCGTGAAGGTGTTCATCGCCTCGGTCAGGTACTGCTCGACGATAGCCTGCACATTTTCGTCAATGGTCAGGTAAAGATCGTTACCGTCAATGGCCTCGTGCAGGTCAGACTGGCCTGACGCAAGTGCATTGCCGTTTACATCGGTTTCGGCCACGCTGCGGCCGGGCGTTCCGGCCAGCGTTTCATTGTAGTATTTTTCCAGACCGTAGGCACCCTCGCCATCGCTGTTGCAGAAGCCCAGCACCGATGCGAGGAATTCTCCGTAGGGGTAGCTGCGCGTACTGGCCTGCTCAGTCGAAAGATAGAGGATGCGCTTGCCGGTTGCGCCGTCCTTCTCCGGCTCCATGCGGTAGGTATCGGCATAGCTTACAATGGCATCTGCCACCGGCTTTTCCACGCCCTTGGCCAGCATACGGTACTGGTACGGCGTCCCGCTTGCATTCTTGGCGGTCAGGATCTCATACACAGTGTCCGCCGTGGTGCCATCGCCGAGCAGATCCGCAAGCCCCTGCGCGGCGGTACGCAGCTGCGCCTCCGTGGCACCGCTCTTTGCAATGGAGGACGGATCGGCAACAATGTTCCATACCGTGTTGCTCTTAGCCAGCAGCTTGCCGTTTGCGCTGTAGATCGACCCGCGCAGCGCCGGCAGCGTGATGTCCTTCATCTGCTGGGTCACGGCCTCGGTGCGGTACAGCTCGGCATCGCGCAGCTGCAGCGCATAAAGCTGATAGATCAGCAGGCCGAACCCAGCAATGATAAACACCGCCACGCAGAACATGGTGCGGGCCTTCATGCCGCTGTCCGCACGGGCGCGGCGTCTTCTGGGCGGAATGTTTGGTTGATTCGTTGGTTGTGGCATCGGCATTCCCCTGTTTGGTGGGTGCAGGATTTCAAAAAGCCTTTTTGCCGTCGGCTGTCGCGCCGCGCAGCAAAAAGGCTCATAGCTGCATATTTTTTGTTACGGGTTCAGGTTGTTCAGCAGGCTCAGTGCCGCAGTGCGCACCTCACCCAGCAGCTTGCCTGCCGTGTTGGTGCTTTTCTGGATCACACTCTCATCCTCCAGCTGGACATAGGTGATCTGGCTGGGATCAAGCTTGACAAGGCCCAGCTGACCCTCGGCCACCTCCTGCAGGCTGGCGCGGCTTGTAATATCACTCATGCGGGTGCTGAGATAGTCATACTCGCTGCGGGCGGCGGCCAGCTGGGTGTTGACCTCGTTGATCTCGCCGCTCAGCTCCGTCAGCTTGGCATGGCTGTACAGCACACTGATAACCAGCCCCAGCACAATGGCCAGCGCAAGCACGCGCGCCACCATGCGGGCAAAGCGGCGGGCACGGTTCAGCCCGTAATCACCGCCGCGCACTACTTTAACAGCGGGCTGCGGGCGCTCCAGCCGGGGCGCGGCTGCACCGTCATGCAGCATAACAGTTGTCATGGTTCTTGCCTCTTATACTTTCTCCAACACTCTCAATTTGGCGCTGCGGCTGCGGCGGTTGGCCTCCAGCTCCGCAGCGTCTGCTTCGATGGGCTTGCGGGTGATCAGCTTTGCCTTGGCCACACCCCCGCAGGTGCAGACAGGCTGTTCCGGCGGGCAGGTGCAGCGCTGCGCCCAGCGGCGGAACTTATTCTTGACAAGACGGTCCTCCAGACTGTGGAAGGTGATGACGCAGAGCCGCCCGCCCGGGGCCAGACAGCCGAAGATAGCGTCAAGGCCCTCATTCAGTGCATCCAGCTCGGAATTTACGGCGATGCGGATGGCCTGAAAGGTACGGCGCGCCGGGTTCTTTGCCTTGCGGCGCTCAGCCGGGGGCACCGCGGAGGCCACGATCTCCGCCAGCTGCATCGTTGTGGTGATGGGCTTTTCTGCGCGGGCGGATACGATCCTGCCGGCGATCTGCCATGCGTAGGGTTCCTCGCCGTAGTCACGCAGGATGCGGGTCAGTTCCTCACGGTCGAGGGTGTTGACCAGATCCGCGGCGGTGGGGCCCTGCTGGCTCATGCGCATGTCAAGCGGTGCATCGGCGTGATAGGAGAAGCCGCGCGCCGCATCGTCCAGCTGATGGCTGGACACGCCGAGATCGAGCAGGGCCCCGTTGACCGCCGGGATGCCAAGCTCCGCAAGGACACGGGCTGCCTCACGGAAATTGACCTGTACCACCTGCGCCGGCAGACCCTTGAGCCTTTCGGTGGCCACTGCCACCGCATCCGGGTCCTGATCGAGCGAGATCAGGCGTCCTGTGGTCAGGCGTTTAGCAATCTCTCTGCTGTGGCCTGCGCCGCCGGCGGTGCCGTCCAGATAAATGCCGGCGGGGTCAATGTTCAGCCCATCCAGACAGGGCTGCAGCAGTACGGGGATATGTGAAAATTCCATGTTCTATCGTCCTATAGTATCAGAAATCAAGATCTTCCATCGCGGCGGTGAAATCCTCATCGCTCGTTTCCTGATTGGCGTTCCACGCCTCGGTGTTCCAGATCTCGGCAAAGCTGCGGCTGCCGATGATCGTCACATCATGGTCAAGGCCCGCATACTCCCGCAGCTTGGCGGGCAGCTGGATGCGGCCCTGCTTGTCCGGGCTGACCTCCACCGCAGAGGCATAGAGCATACGGCTGACCTTGCGGCCCTTGACAAGGCCCTTTTCCTCGATTTTGGCAGCGACCTTTTCAAATTCCTCGGCCGGGAAGGCGGCCAGACAGTGATCCAGCCAGCGGGTGACGATGAAGGTCTCCCCCATCGCATCACGGAAGCGGGCGGGGAAATTCAGACGGCCCTTGGCGTCGATGGCGTAATCATACTGACCGACCAGCATCTGTCCTTCCCCTCCCTTCGTCAGGCTGCACAAATTTGCGGCAAGTTTTTTTACGATGCCGCGTTCTCTTTGTGGATAACTCTGTGGATAATGTGGAAAACTACCCACGCTTAACCACTTTTGTTGTTATTCTCACCACAATTACCCACCTGTGGTAAGATAATAGTACCATTTTATCTTGCAAAAAGCAAGGGCAGACGAGGAAAAACTGCGCCGCAAACTGATTTTTCACAGTTTGTACAAAGGGGCGCTGGCTGCACACAGCGGTTTGCATCAAATGCGCAGCCGCCGCGCTTTTTCGCCCGTGGGCGCAAAAAAGCCGCACCGTTTTACACGGTGCGGCGTACATTTTGTAAAGATGTGGATTTTTTCGTCGGAATTGTGCCGTAAATAACAACAGCAATTATTTTTGCTGTCCGCGGTTCGGGCGGGCGGCGCTGCGCAGGTTCATGCGGACATTCTTGATGTCTGCCACACTGCGGGCCAGCACCTCCTCAGAGTTTTTCAAAATGCCCTCACAGTAGACCGTTGCATTGCGGCTCAGCTCCTTGGCCTGCGCCTGCGCCTTGGTAACGATCTCCGCCGCATACTGCTGGCTGCGGCGGACGATCTCCTGCTCACTGGTCAGGTTGCGGGCCTTTTCCTCGGCCTGCTGGATGATACTTTCCGATTCGATGCGGGCGTTTTTCATGATCTGCTCGCGGTCATTGACGATTTTCTTGCTTTCGCGGACTTCATCAGGGAGGTTGTTGCGCACCTCGTCAATAATATCGCGCATACGGTCCACATCGACCACCCGCTTAGATGCGGCGAACGGCACAGCCGTACCCGCCTCCAGCGTTTCCTCCATCAATTCCAGCAATTCTTCTACGTTCATGCCTCTTCCCCTCTCTCATAGCGGCTGACCTTGATCTTGCCGTAGTTGTATTGCTTTACCAAAGTCAGTGCCCCGGCCTGCTCGGGCAGGTTGGCCTCCCGCTCTGTTTCGCAGAGGACCACACCGCCGGGGGCCATCTTAGCGGCCAGCAGCGGCAGCACAGCGGCCACGGTATTCTGGTGGAACGGCGGGTCGAGCAGCGCCAGCTCAAACGGGCCGCGGATGTTAGCCAAAAAACCTTCGGCCTCACTCTGGCGGATATCACTCTGGCGCTCGACCCCCGCTGTCTTGCAGTTGGCCCTGACTACAGCCAGTGCCTCGGCAGAGCGGTCTACAAAAAGGCAGCTTTTAGCGCCGCGGGACAGTGCCTCAATACCCAGCTGCCCGCTGCCTGCAAACAGATCCAGCACCCGTGCCCCCGGCACAAGGAACTGCACGCTGGAGAACATAGCCTCCTTCACACGGTTGATGGTCGGGCGGGTAATATCCTCGCCCGGCAGTGCCTGCAGATTCTTACCGCGGGCTGTTCCGGCAATCACGCGCATGGTGCCGCACCTCTTTCCTTTCAAATTTCACAGATTTATTATTTATTATGGGGCTTTCCCGCGCCCTTGTCAAGAGCGCAAAATGTAAAATAAAGTGGCAAAAATGTTACAGCAAGCCCAAAACAAAACTCCCAAACCGTATCCCGGTTTGGGAGCTTTGTTTTGGAGCGGCTGATGGGAGTCGAACCCACGTCCTCAGCTTGGAAGGCTGATGTACTAGCCGTTGTACGACAGCCGCGCAACAACTAGTATTATATCGTTCTCCCCGCCATTTGTCAAGTAGGCAGCTTACAGCTTCATCAGTTCTGCCTTCAGGTTTTTCAGTTCTTTTTCAAGGCGGTCTTTTTCTTTGTTGTAATCCTGATAGGCCTGCAGCCGGGCTTCTACGGCAGCATCCTCGGCGCTGAGGTAGCCGCTGTTCATCGAGGCCGTGTAGCTGAACTTTTTCAGCGTGCCGTTGAAGTCGATGACCATGAACTGTCCCTCTGCAGGCTGCACGGTGCCGGCGCCGAACATTCTGTGGGTGATCTTGCAGCCGGTCAGATCGGGCAGCTCGGCAGGGCTTGCCAGCAGTTCCTGCAGGGTCTGCTCGCACTCGCCGATGCGGATGCACAGCTCAGCGCGGGTATTTTTCTCCTTGACGGCCTTGGCGCGCTCTTTGGTGGTGGCGCTGCGGGCGTAGCCCTTGGGGTAAAATTGCTCGGTGTAGGCCGTGTGCAGGATGTCGTAGACCAGCAGATGGAGGCTGTCCTCTATGCCGCCCAACTCCTGCGCTGCATACGCCTTGTGCAGGGCGATCAGCTCGGGGTAGTTTTCCAGCTCCCGCAGCAGGTCATTGCACATGGTATAGTAACGGGGCAGATCCAGCGCCGCACCGCCGCCGAAATCGGCCTCATAGTCAAAATACTCTGCCCACGCCTTGGCCTCGGCCGCATGGTAAAAGTAGTTGTCGTGCGGCTCCCACAGGTTCAGGAAAAAGAGCGCGTTCGCGGCATTCATTGTATACTTGCTCAGCCGCGGAAACACGCGGCGGAAACGGCCGTTGATCTGATCCGCAAACAGCTCGGCGCGGCCGCGGCGCTTTGTAATATCGCCGTCATCCTCTTTAAAGAGCCAGCGGAAGCACTCGCGCACAAGCTCCACCTCTGCATCGCGCAGCATCAGGTCCTGCAGACCGCCGACAGGCTGCAGCGCCGGATTGTCCAGCGCCTGCTTTGCCTGCTGCATTGCATCGCCGAACATAACGGGAAAGTCACTGTCATCTATATCCCAGTTTACGCCAAAGCAGTCCACCGCGCGCCAGATCGTACCCTCATCCGCCGCCGTGCGGCTTTTGCAGTGCTGGATGTATTGTGCAAGAATTCCATTGAGATTTTCCGTGTTCAAACCAATTCCTCCTATTGCAACACCGCACAATTCCCGCCTGACGGCTTAAGCACCGCTCCGGCGGATCTCCGCGCCAAGAGCCGCCGCAAGCGGCGGTTGCGCCCCGAAGCGCCTCGCTGCGGCTCGGTGTGCGGTACGGCATCTGCGTTGCCAAAATGCTCGATAATACATCCAGTATTATCTGCGCTTTTGGCTTAGCAGCTGCCGCACTTCGCTCGCCGTATCGGCACTTAGAATTATGCGGTATTGCCCTATAAAAAGTCAGCCTTCCTATTATAAAGGGCAGAGCACGGAGCGTCAACCGATAAAAAGCAACAAAAAGCCCCCTCCTTCGAGGGGGCAAAATCGTCACAAACTTACAGACTGGAATAGCCGAAGCTATTGACAAGGGCATCAATTTTCTTACCCTGCCTGCACCAGGGGCAGCTGTGGGCGTCATAGGTCTCATAGTCGGGCAGGTCATGGGGGTCAAAGATGCTTGCCACCGGGTAGCCCGCGCACTCCTTGACCGAGGCAAAAATTGCCGCGATGCCGGCAGGGTCACCGCCGTAGTAGCGGATCGCCTCGACCGCGCCCTGCACCGTATAGCCGGTGGTGACCGAGGCTGCCAGCACAAGTACATGCTTGCCCGCGATCATAGGGGCCGTGTTCTCACGGAAAAGAAGCTGGCTGCCGGTGGTATGCTCCGGCGTGACCACATAGATCGTCTGGTGCGCGTTCATATTCGTATAGCCGGCCTTGGTCAGCTCGCTTGCCATGCAGGCACCGATGACCTCGGTACCGTCCAGACAGAGGATGGTATCCACGATGGTCGTCGATTTATAAGCCCGCACCAGCTCCGCTGCGGCCGCGCGTGCCTCCGAGAGGCGGAACTTTGTCAGCGTGACATCAATATAATAGTTGATATGGCTGTGGCTGGTGGCATAATGCCCCTTGCTGACGCGCAGCTGCAGGTTCGGCTTACCGGTGGGCAGTTTTACAAGATTCATCGCCATGGTGGAATCCCCCTTAATGCTTAAACTGTTTATGGTATTATTGTACAAATTTTTGCATCAAAAAACAAGAAACGCATTACCCAAAATCACAGTCTGATTTTTGGGCAGTTTTTCGGGCAAAAGTGGACAAATCGGCTGCCGCGTGGTATAATTATGAAATTATTAAAGTGGGGAGGTTTGCGGATATGGGCTACCGGTTGGCGGACAACACCGGCGATACCCTTGCGGTGCCGCAGCTTGTGCTGACACACCTGTGCCAGACTGACGGCGATACGATCCGGGCGGCGCTGTATATTTTGCAGACCCGCGACACCGACCCCCGCACGATGGCCCGGGCGCTGGCACTGCCCAGCATCGAGGCCGCCAAGCGCGCGCTGCAGTACTGGGCGGGTGCCGGGCTGCTGGTGAATGAGCGCGGCGCAGCCCCCGCCCCGGCCGAGCCTGCCCATGTAGACCTGGCCAGCGCGATCAACGACCCCTATGTAGCGGTGCTGTGTCAGGAGGCGCAGAACGCCTTCGGCAAGACGCTGAGCCGGAGCGAGCTGCAGCGGCTTGTTGACCTTTATCTGGCTGACGGCTGGAAGCCCGATGTGATTCTGCTCTGCTGCGCCGAGGTGACGCGCATCGGTCGGCGCACCGTTGCCGCCGTGGCGCATCTTCTGGCCCGCTGGCGTGAGGACGGTGTGGAGAACGGCGAGGACGCAGAACGCTGGCTCAAGCGCGCCAAGCAGCGCGAGGACTGGTGTGCTGACGCCGCCGCCCAGTTTGGTGTGGAGCCGCGCGCCCTGACAAATTGGGAGCGCCGCGCGATTGCCCGCTGGCATGAGGAAATGGGCATCGGCCACGAGATGATCGACGAGGCGCTGCTGCGGGCCAACGGCAAAAACACGGTGCGGTATGTGGACGGCATCCTGCGTGCATGGCGCGCGCAGGGCATCACGACCATTGATGCCGCCCGCAAGCAGGGCCAGCTGGAGGGCAGCAACATTGTCATGACTGAGCGCCCCAGCGCCCAGCAACCCGCCGCCAGTGCCCAGAAGGACCTGTTCAACCGCGACTGGGCTGCGATGTTTGACGAGGAGGGATGATCCATGCGCACAAAAGACGAACTGTTCCGCGCCGCGCAGCGCGAGGTAGCCGCCCGCCGCCAGCAGGCTGTCATGCAGGCTGAGACGGCCCGCCGCGCTGCCTACGCCGCCCACCCGGCACTGGCCGAGGCTGACAACGCCCACATGCGGGCCGGGCTGGGCCTTGCCAAGGCCGCCGCGCTGGGCGGCAGCATCGAGGCCGCCCGCGCCGCGCTGACCCGCGCGGACGAGGCACTGGCCGCCGCCATAAGGGAGGCCGGCTATGAGGAGAACGCCTTTACCCCCGCCTACCGCTGCCCCCTGTGTGAGGACACCGGCATGCGGGGCGGTATCCCCTGCAGCTGCGTGGCCGAGGCAGCCCGCCGCCTGCGCCGCGAGGAAATCAATGCCGCAAGTCCGCTCGGGCTTTGCCAGTTTGCCAGCTTTGAGGTTGCACGCTACAGCGACACCGTAGAGCCGGAGCTTGGCATCTCCCCGCGCGAGTATATGGGCAAGTTGCTGAATTACTGCCAGACCTACGCCGCACGGTTCAGCCAGAACAGCTCGAACCTGCTTTTTATGGGGCACACGGGGCTTGGCAAAACGCATCTGGCATTGGCCATTGCCGATGCTGTGCTGGAGGGCGGCCACGATGTACTGTACACCAGCGCCGCTGCACTGGCAGCCCAACTGGGCCGGGAGCATTTCGACTATTCCACCAAGGATGAATGGCTGGCCGCCTGCCAGGAGGCCGACCTGCTGATCCTTGATGATCTGGGCACAGAGTACATCACGCCGCTGACCATCAGTGTACTGTATGAGCTGATCAACACCCGTATGCTGACCCACCGCCCCACGATCTACACGACCAACATCACGGATCAGACCGTTTTTATGGCCCGTTACACAGAAAAGGTCGCCAGCCGTATGCTGGGCGGCTGCAAGATGTTCAAATTTTTCGGTGCTGACCAGCGATTGAAATAAACAAAAAGGATGCGAACCGCTGCGGTTCGCATCCTTTTCTATTTATTGCAGTATCGTCAAAATCTTGCATAGAGAAAGCTGCCGCCGCCGAGAAAGCGCCCCATAAAGAGAAATGCAAAAACAGCCATCTCATAAACCGCCCAGCGGGCCGGGAGGGGCAGCGCGGCGATTTTTTCCCGCAGTGAGATACCGCGCTCATGCAGCACATCCACCGCCAACAGGCCGGCAATACCCATATAGAGGGTCAGCTGCTCCTGCATGCTGGTCAGGCCCAGCTCCCAATAGTTGCTGAACACAGCATGTCCGCCGTTGCAGAGTATGCCGCGGAAGATCTGTGCAGCATTGCCCAGACTGCTGGCGCGGAAGATGACAAACGCCCCCACCAGTACACCGAAGGCCCCTGCCATGCGCAAGGCATGCCGGATACGCCCACCGCGCCGGGGCGGGAGATGATTCTCCGCCGCCTGACACAGGCCGTGCAGCCCGCCCCAGACAAGGTAGGTCCACCCTGCACCATGCCACAGGCCGCTGACCAAAAAGGTGAGCAGCAGGTTGCGGTCCTTTTGCGCTTTGGTGCAGCGGCTGCCGCCCAGCGGGATATAAATATAATCCCGCAGCCAGCGGGAGAGGCTGATATGCCACCGCGCCCAGATATCCTTGACCGAATCCGCAAAGAAGGGCTGGCGGAAGTTTTCGGGCAGCGTCAAGCCCAGCACCTCACCGACGCCGAGAACGATGTCCGTATAGCCGGAGAAATCCGCATAGAGCTGCACCGTAAACAGCACAGCTCCCAGCAGCAGCTGGGTGCGGTCATAGGCAGCGGGGTTTGCAAACACTGCATCCACCACAACCGCAGCACGGTCAGCCACTGCCAGCTTTTTGAAATACCCCCATGCGCTGCGCTGCACGCCGCGCCAGACGCGGGCGGTGTCCCATCGTGCAGGGCGATCCATCTGGGGCATCAGTTCGTCGTAGCGGTTGAAGGGGCCCTGCGTGATGGAGAGAAAAAACGAGGCATAGCACAGCAGCCGCGTATACCTTTCCTCCGGCAGAAGCTTGCCGCGGCGCACATCGCAGAGATAGCTTATAAGCTGCAGCGTAAAATAGCCGATACCCAGCGCGTTGGCCAGCTTGCCCTGCCACCCGAAGGCCGCAGGCAGATATTTGAGCAGCAGCAGCGGAAAAAGCGCAGCTGCCAGCCCCGCATAAAAAGTACCCTTCGCGGTCGTTCTGCGCCCGCACCACCAGACCAGAAAGGTGCAGGCCAGCAGTACCGGCAATGCCTGCCAGCACAGCACAGCATAAAAGACAAGGTTTGCCCCCAGCATCAGCTGCCAGCGGCGCGGCGGCGGGCAGGCATACCAAAGCCCCGCCAACAGCGCTGCAAACAGCACAAAGCCGGGTGATGTCACAGCGATCATGGCGAGGCCTCCTTCGTATCAGTGTACATCCTTCATCAGGATGGATTCATCCGGCGTCAGCGTCAGCTTATCCTCGACCGTATCATAAAACAGGTCGGCGACATTCTCCCCTGCCGCATCGCGGCGGATGGTATCACAGAGAACAGCGGTAAATTTATCCGCACCTGCACCGTTCAGGTGGTGCGCATCGGAATAATCGCCCACCGTAAGATGCAGCGTATCCCAGTCGCGCCAGAGAGAGAAATCCCAGCAGACAAGTCCGTCCCGCGCCGCGCAGAAGGTGTTGAGAGCATCCACATAGGACTGATAATTGTCGGTATTATACAGATAAGCACTGGGCAGCGGCGCTGTAAAGAGGACGAGCCGTATGCCGTTTCCCTCGCAGAAATCCGCGATTTTGTTCAGATACTCCCAGCCGAAGTCGGACAGCGGCGCATCGGCGTCCAGATCCAGCAGCGTGCCGAAGCCGTCCTTCGGCACACCCTGTGTATAGACAAAGCCGCGGCCGCGGTAGGCCTCCCCGCTGTCGGGATAGCTGACATAGGCATAGCTGCCCGGGTCGTAGCCGTCCGTCAGCTTGGCCCGCCACAGGGCGGGCATCGCCCTTGGCGAGGCAATGCCGTGCCGCGCCGGCAGCAGCAGGTCGGCAAAGCCCGCAAGGCCGCCCATCTCCCACAGGTATTCATACCGGTTGGGGGAGGCAGCGCTCATGTGGTCTGTTAGCAGGTAGCAGGCCATCGGCACATTGGCGGACCGGCTCTCGTTATAGCCGGTGTAGAACATCTCAAGGTAGACCGTTTTAAGGTCGTTTTCGGCAGCAGCCTCGCGCAGCATGTAGTAGGAGCCATCAGGCAACTGCTGGGACGACCCGGCGTTGAAGCTGTGGGTGCCGAGTGCTGCGTCCACAGCGGCCGGGTCTACGCTGCGGTAGCAGTGAGACGAGCCGAGGAACAGGGTGTCGATATTGCCCGCGTCCGCATACAGCTCCTGCAGCATGACCCGGGAGTAGGAATGTACATCGTCCACCAGCAGAAAATCCGCAGCCGCCAGCAGTGCCGCCGTCAGCAGCACAAACAGCGCGGCAGCCGCCGCTTTTTGCAGGATGGTTCGTTTCATAGCATCTTCCCTGTCGTATCAGCGTTCGATCTTCATGTGGGGGCGCTTCGGCTCATAGCCGGAGACCTCCAATCTCCACTCGGTGTTGCCCTCAGCATCCTCTGCCGTTTTGGCAAAGCCGAACTGTGCGTAAAAGTCACGCACCATAGCATTTTTGGCTGTGGGGTAATAGTGGCCTACAACGGTTTTCACACCGGCGGCGGCAGCCTGCGCCATGAGGGTGTCCATCATGGCATCCTCCATACCGCGCTTGAGCACACGGCAGCTCATGAGCCAGAGCGTCAGGTCGAGCAGATCACCCTGACGCCTGCCCGCCACCACCGTGACAATGCCGTTGTCGCCGAATTTATCCACCAGCTTGCCGCACAGGCAGAGCGCATCGGCATCCGCCGCCATTGCGCGGATGTCATCCTCGCTGCAGCGCAGCGTTGTGAGGTTGAACTGGTTGGATTTGTTGGTCAGCTGGGCGATGCGCTGGATGTAAAGCGGCTCAAAGCTGCGGATCGTGGCCGTCATCTCCAGACTGTCCAGATATTGGCCGTAATCGGTAAAGGCCGCCTGTGCTTTGGCCCGCTCGGCATTCTGGTGGTAAAGCTCGGTTTTTTTCAGATCCTCTTTGGAGAGGGCCGTGACCTCAAAATAACCGCCGTGGTCCAGCGTCTTGATATAGTTCTCGGCACCGTCGAGCGCGGGCACCGCCGCGCCCGGCACCTGCGCAGCCACGATGGCGCGCTCAGCCGGGTTGTCATCGGCAAAGACAAAGCTGTCCGCGCCAAGGCTCAGCTCTGCGGCGATTGCCTTCAGATTGAGATCCTTCGGCTCCCAGTTGGCCTTGATAGCCACAAAATCATCGGGACGCAGGACGCCGTCCGGGTGGTTGAGGCCTGCGAGCGCGTTGGCCTCCTCGTTTTTGGAATCGACCGCCAGAATCACGCCGATGGATTTCAGCGCCTTGCAGTAGCTTTGGAACTCGGCAAAGACCTGCCCCTCCGGCACCTCGGGGCCGATGGCAAGGCCGTCCACACCATCGTCCCCCACGATGCCGCCCCAGAGCGTATTGTCCAGATCGAGGACAAGTGCCTTTTTGTTGCGGCCGTACAAAGACTTGATGATATTGGCCACGCTGTTGGCCAGTGATGGGATTGCGTCCAGACACATGGCATATTTGTACATATGCCAGAAGAAGGCATCGCCCCAAGCGGTCAGTCCGTAGTCTGCCGAAAGATAGTCGATGTCATTGATGTAAAAATGCTCATGTGCGGCCGCGTAGGCATAGAACCGCTGGTTCAGGCGGCTGATAAAGTTGGAGCGGCCGTGGGAGTCCCAGATGTCGCGGTTGCCCATCAGGCGGTAGTTGGGCCGGTCAAAGTTGTTCTGGATGACCGGACAGGCAAATTTCTGCTCCAGCGCCTGCCACATGGTTTCAAAGTGAGCATACTGCTCGTCCAGCATGGCGTCAATGTCCGCCTCGCTGTCGGCAGTCGTGGGCAGCGCGGTCAGGTTGCGCCAGCTTGTGTGGATATAGATAATATCCGGGTGGAACTCGTCCAGCTCCGGCGTGCCGAACATGGCGTCCTGCCAGTATTGGGCGTATTCACTTTGGTAAAATTCCGCCTCGATGCCGTACTGCAGCAGAAACAGCCCCAGCTGGTCGGCCACCTCGTTGGTGGTAGAACCGCCGAGGATGGCGATTTTTTTGTGCAGCGGGTGCGGATTCTGGGCCAGCAGCTCGCGGCGCAGTCTGCGCTTTTTTCGCAGCAGGGTCTCGGTATCAAGCGGATACTGGAAGCAGTCCATGGGAAGCTCCTTTCAACGTCAAAAGGCTTCCCCATCGGGGGAAGCTGTCTGCGAAGCAGACTGATGAGGGCAAAGCCTGCCGACGCCACCCGTCTGCGGGGGATGCCGCCGAAAAGTCTGCCCTCATCCGGCCTCGCCAGCTCGGCCACCTTCCCCCACGGGGGAAGGCTTTTTACTGCATCTCCGCCAGCGCGTCCTTGAGCGCCTGAGCGATCTGGTCGGGGCAGCTGGTGGGCTTGCGGCCGCAGGTCGTGCCCTCCATGCGGGCGATGGCGTCCTCGGCCTTCATGCCGGGCAGCAGCTTGGCGATGCCCTTCAGGTTGCCGTCACAGCCGCCCATGATCTGAACGCTCTTGATGGTGTGGTCATCGTTCAGCTCAACGATGGTGCGGACGGAACAGGTGCCTTTATTGTTGTAGGTGTATGTCATGATATTGCTCCTTACTCTGATTTTTTTCGTGTTGCCTTGCGCGCCTTGGCAATATCGCCGATGCGCGCGATCATCTCATCCCGGGTAGAAAACGCGCCCACAGGGCGGGGTGTCACGGTGTTCAGGCCGTGGTAGTCGGTGCCGCCGGTGATGATGAGCCCGTTTTCCTGCGCCAGACGGATCAGCTCTGCCTTATCCTCCGGCGTGTTGCGGGGGTGGTCGATCTCCACACCGTCCAACCGCCCGGCGGCGATCAGCTCCCGCGCAAGCTCCATGCTGTGATAGACGCTGGGGTGTGCCAGCACGACCACCGCGCGGCTTGCCTTGATGACATCCAGCACCGTGTCGACCGGCTCATACCGCGGCGTGTGCAGGATGCGCCCGCGCACAGGCTTCAGCCCGAACAGCGACTTATAGACGGTATTGTACATGCCGTCCGCCAAGCCGTACTGCCACAGCACCCGCATGACATGGGCCTTGAACAGCGTACCGCTGTCCTTAGCAAGGGCGAGCGCCTCCTCGGTGCAAAACTGCGGGCAGATTGCCTCCAGCTCCTTGCAGCTCTGCAGCATGGCGGTCAGACGGCGCTCCGCCATCATGGCGGAAAAGTCTGCCAGTGCGGCGCAGTCGTCCGGCCAATAGCAGAGCAGATGCACGCGGTGGGCGCGCTCATAGTCGTAGGCGGTCAGCTCGGTGGCCGGGATGAGGTGGACGCCGTTTTGCAGCGGGTGGTCGTGGGCATAGCGCACACTCTCGATCGAGTCATGGTCGGAGATTGCCAGATGCGTCATTCCTGCGCAGGCCGCCAGAAACGACAGCTTGTCCGCCGGGGTAGAGCCATCGGAAAATGTCGTATGCGTATGCAGGTCACCGGGCATAAGCGTCACCTCACTTGCGAATGTGGATACTATGGGACATATTATTATACTACAAGTCGAGGGAGAATTGCAAGTAGGGGCGAGCAATGCTCGCCCCTACAGTTTCTGTTTTATTTTCGCTCCTTTTTAAGACAGGCTGCGGCCCGACACGCAGACGGTGCGGGCATCAAATTTCAATTTGGCGTCACCGTTGTAGACATTGAATACATATTCCTGTACACCCGGCCACTCAGCAAACAGATACGCACCCTCTCGTGTAAAGCTCCAGACGCCGGGATCATCGCTTTCGAGGCTTTCCGGAGCGGTGAAGCCCGGTATGGCGGCTGTCTTTGGTTCCGAAAAATCCAGCGCGTTCAGTTCGTCATAGGTCAGATAGACCGGCAGGCGGTTCCAGTCCGTTGTATCGCTGAAATCCGTATTCAGCATCAGCAGGGCGTCCGTCTGACCGCTGTAATACCGGCTGCGATAATAGAGATAGGTCTCCAGCTCATCCTGCGGCCAGTCGCCGGGGTTGCTAAAATCCCGCGCCCCCGCCTGTGCCAGCGTGTTGCACTGGTGCAGCAGCATACGGTACTGGTTGTTGGTCAGGTCCAACTCCCGCGCCATGGGCAGGATCTCAAAATGAGCCGATTGATTCGGATCGTCGGCCGACTGCCAGCCGCTGATGACCTCACAGGGCTGCACTTCATCGAACGGCACAATGATATAGACATGGAAGCGCCCTTCTCCATATTGCGGCCCCCTATACCATGCCTCGGGTGCAAGCTCGACTTCAAAGGTTGCCTTGACCAGTGCGCCCTGACCAGCGTTCAGGTAGTCACGCCAGTTCGTGCCGTCCGTGCGCGGTTCATCCAGCAGAGCGGCGATTTCCTCGCTGTCGTAATCCTCGGGCTCCACAAGGCCGCATGTGCCGCTGTGGTGGTAGTAACCGTTTCCGTCGGTCAGATACTCACTCCAAAGGAAGTCCGCACCGCGGCGAACGGCTGTGGCCCCCGCCTCCACCGAAACAGGCGGCGGTTCCGGTGTCACAACGGGGGTGTCCGTTTCGGACGGTGCCGACACGGCGGTTGTTGGCTCCTCCGGGAGCGGTTCCACCGTCTTGCAGGCCACCATACTGCCCGCGCAGCAGGCGGTCAGGGCCAGCACAGCCAGTTTGGTCCACAGCCGGCAGAAACACTGCGGGCCGTACCGCTTTTGCAGCCTGAGCGTGGCGGCCAGCAACGCCAGCACGGCCAGACTGAGCAGCAGTCCTTGTGTTAAACAGGCGATAAAGACAGCTTGATACATAGGTAAGCCTCCTCGTATTATAAAGTAGTAGTTATTAGAGTCCCTCTCCAAGGACAAAATGC
>ERZ791809.74-NODE-74-length-85325-cov-5.897045_pt1 | contig 85325 bp, 72 predicted proteins | sample MGYA00509946_ERZ791809 | MGnify/ENA primary metagenome ERZ791809 (study PRJEB30046, sample SAMN00791993) | human gut metagenome | study: EMG produced TPA metagenomics assembly of the A metagenome-wide association study of gut microbiota in type 2...
ATGAGATTGACCGGATTTCAGAGATAGACATGCTTACCGGAGAGATTAAAAATACATTGAATCATATTGCGATATTCCCGGCCTCCCATTACGTTGTGCCGAAGGAGCGTATGGAGAAAGCAATAAAAAATATCGAGATTGAACTGGAAGAACAGGTAAAATATTTCAAAGAAGAAGGGAAACTTCTGGAAGCACAGAGAATTGCGGAACGAACGAATTTTGATATAGAAATGATGCGTGAGACCGGATTCTGTTCAGGGATTGAGAACTACTCCAGGCATCTGGCAGGACTTGCTCCGGGGCAGCCGCCGAATACATTGATGGATTATTTCCCAGATGATTTTATCATAATGATCGATGAGTCGCACAAGACGGTTCCGCAGATCGGCGGTATGTATCATGGCGATCAGTCGAGAAAGCGTACACTGGTAGAGTATGGATTCCGTCTGCCATCGGCACTGGACAACCGTCCGCTTAGTTTTGAGGAATTTGAAAATAAGATCGATCAGGTTATGTTCGTGTCTGCAACACCGGGGAAATATGAAGAAGAACATGAACTTTTAAGAGCCGAGCAGGTGATTCGGCCGACCGGACTTCTGGATCCGGAAGTAGAAGTGCGGCCGGTAGAAGGACAGATCGATGACCTGATCGGAGAAGTGAATAAAGAGATTGCCAATAAACACAAAATACTGATAACAACGCTGACCAAGCGTATGGCAGAAGATCTTACCGACTATATGCGTGAGCTGGGAATCCGCGTGCGCTATCTGCATTCGGATATTGACACGCTGGAACGTACAGAGATCGTGAGAGATATGCGCCTGGACGTATTCGATGTTCTGGTCGGCATTAATCTTCTGCGGGAAGGACTGGACATTCCGGAGATCACATTGGTTGCGATCCTGGACGCAGATAAAGAAGGATTTTTGCGTTCCGAGACGTCTCTGATCCAGACGATCGGCCGTGCGGCCCGTAATGCAGAAGGGCATGTTATCATGTACGCAGATACGATCACAGATTCCATGCGTGCAGCACTGGATGAGACGCAGAGAAGACGTGAAGTGCAGATGGCATATAACGAAGAACATGGTATTACACCGAAGACGATCCAGAAAGCAGTCAGGGATCTGATCTCAGTATCCCGGAAAGTGGCGGCTTCTGAATTACAGATGGAAAAAGATCCGGAATCCATGAGTGAGAAAGAATTAGAGAAGCTGATCAAAGAGCTGGAGAAGCAGATGAAGAAAGCTGCGGCAGATCTGAATTTTGAGGCGGCAGCAGAACTCAGGGATAAGTTAATAGAGCTTAAGAAGACATTACAGGAAATAAAGATATAGAAAAAGGAGATCATAGACTTACATGCCACAGGAAAAAGATTCAAGACAATATATCAAGATCAGAGGAGCAAATGAACACAATCTGAAGAATGTAGACGTAGACATACCAAGAGACAAACTGGTGGTACTGACCGGTCTTAGCGGATCAGGAAAATCATCACTGGCATTTGATACAATTTATGCGGAAGGACAGAGAAGATATATGGAATCATTGTCTTCTTATGCCAGACAGTTCCTGGGACAGATGGAAAAACCGGATGTAGAAAGTATAGAAGGATTGTCTCCGGCTATTTCCATTGATCAGAAATCTACGAACCGCAATCCAAGATCTACCGTAGGAACGGTAACGGAAATCTATGATTATTTCCGGTTATTATATGCAAGAGCAGGAATTCCGCATTGTCCGAAATGTGGGCGCGAGATTAAGAAACAGACGGTTGATCAGATGGTAGAACAGGTGATGGCATTTCCGGAAAGAACCAAGATACAGCTGCTGGCACCGGTTGTAAGAGGCAGAAAGGGAACCCATGTAAAATTACTGGAGCGCGCCAGGAAGAGCGGATATGTCCGTGTCAGGATCGATGGTAATATGTACGAACTGTCGGAAGAGATCAAGCTGGATAAGAACATCAAGCACAATATAGAGATTGTTGTAGACCGTCTGGTAGTAAAAGAGGGTATTGAACAGCGTCTGACCGATTCCATTGAAAATGTACTGAATCTTGCGGAAGGACTGATGACCGTGGATGTGATCGGCGGGGAACCGGTCCAGTTCAGCGAAAGCTTCTCATGTCCGGACTGCGGAATCAGTATTGAAGAGATCGAACCGAGAAGCTTTTCGTTCAACAATCCGTTCGGCGCATGTCCGGAGTGCTTTGGACTGGGATACAAGATGGAATTTGACGAAGACCTGATGATTCCGGATAAACGTCTCAGTATCAGTGAAGGTGCGATCACTGTTATGGGATGGCAGTCCTGCACGGATAAGAAGAGCTTCACGTATGCGATCCTGGATGCGTTGAGCAAAGAATATGGCTTTTCATTAGATACACCGTTTGAGGACTATCCGAAGGAAGTCCATGATGTCCTGATCCATGGGACAAACGGCAAAGAAGTGAAAGTATATTATAAGGGGCAGCGCGGAGAAGGAGTCTATGATGTGGCATTCGAAGGTCTGATCCGCAATGTAGAGCGCCGTTACCGGGAGACTTCGTCGGAAACGATGAAAGCAGAATACGAAGAGTTTATGAATATCACACCGTGTTCTGCGTGCAAAGGCCAGCGCCTGAAGCCGGGAGCACTTGCTGTGACGGTAGGAGATAAAAATATTTCCGAACTGACAGGAATGTCAATTGAAAAACTGCAGACCTTTTTAAAAGAACTGAAACTTTCGAACCAGCAATTGCTGATCGGCGGACAGATTTTAAAGGAGATCAATTCCAGAATCCAGTTTCTGATGGATGTCGGACTTAATTATCTGACACTTGGAAGATCGACCGGAACACTTTCGGGAGGAGAGGCACAGAGAATCCGTCTGGCAACACAGATCGGTTCCGGACTCGTAGGTGTGGCATATATTCTGGATGAACCAAGTATCGGACTGCATCAGAGAGACAATGATAAATTGCTTGGAACTTTAAAACATCTGCGGGATCTCGGGAACTCAGTAATCGTGGTCGAGCATGATGAGGATACTATGAGAGAAGCGGACTTTATCGTGGATATCGGACCGGGAGCGGGAGAACATGGCGGTGAAGTAGTTGCAACCGGAAATGCGGAAGAGATCATGCAGAATGAAAATTCTGTAACCGGAGCCTATCTGAGCGGGCGGATCCGGATCCCGGTTCCGGAAGTAAGAAGAAAACCAACCGGATGGCTGAAAGTACTCGGAGCACAGGAAAATAACTTGAAGAACATAGATGTGAAGTTTCCGCTTGGCGTGATGACCTGTGTTACCGGTGTGTCCGGTTCGGGAAAAAGCTCACTTGTGAACCAGATCCTCTATAAACGTCTGGCAAGAGACCTGAACCGTGCAAGGACCATTCCGGGCAGACACAAAGGCATCGAGGGACTGGAACAGCTGGATAAGGTGATCAACATCGACCAGTCTCCGATCGGGAGGACTCCGAGATCCAATCCGGCAACCTATACCGGAGTATTTGACCTGATCAGGGATCTGTTTGCAGCAACACCGGATGCAAAAGCAAGAGGCTATAAGAAAGGAAGATTCAGTTTTAACGTCAAAGGAGGACGATGTGAGGCCTGCAGCGGAGATGGAATCATCAAGATCGAGATGCATTTCCTGCCGGATGTCTATGTTCCGTGTGAAGTATGTAAGGGAAGACGTTACAACAGAGAGACACTGGAAGTGAAATACAAAGGAAAGAATATCTATGATGTTCTAGACATGACCGTAGAAGAAGCAATGCATTTCTTTGAAAATGTACCAAGTATCCGCAGAAAGATGGAGACTTTGTATGATGTCGGGCTTTCTTATATCCGTCTGGGACAGCCGTCTACGACTCTGTCCGGCGGAGAAGCCCAGCGTATCAAGCTGGCAACAGAGCTGAGTAAGAGAAGTACGGGAAAGACAATCTATATTCTGGATGAGCCGACGACGGGACTGCATTTTGCCGATGTGCATAAGTTGACAGAGATTCTCCACAGATTGACAGAAGATGGGAATACAGTCATTGTGATCGAGCACAATCTGGATGTGATAAAGACCGCAGATTACATCATCGATATCGGTCCGGAAGGCGGTGACAAAGGCGGAACCGTGATCGCAGAGGGAACACCGGAAGAAGTTGCGGAAAGTCCGGTATCCTATACAGGAAAGTATATAAAACCAATGCTGGAACGGTAGAAATATGACATTTTGTTCAATGCATCGTCCGGATTCGTCATATTGTAATATTTATGTAAAAAGGTTCATAAAGATTTAAGCAAAATGGGTCTTTTTATTTTAAATGATTTTGATTATAATGGGAACATGCTCAAAAATAGCATGTGATATAATCATATCTCACCAAAGATAGGAATATAGACAGCTTGATGAAGGGAGAATTGGGAATGTCAGTAGATCTTGGAATTGATTTGGGAACCGCCAGCGTACTGGTGTATGTAAAAGGAAAGGGTGTTATTTTAAAAGAGCCTTCTGTTGTAGCGTATGACAGAGATACGAATGCAATCAAGGCGATCGGAGAAGAAGCAAGACTGATGCTTGGAAGAACTCCGGGAAATATTGTGGCAGTCAGACCTTTGAGACAGGGCGTGATATCAGACTATACAGTAACAGAAAAAATGATCAAATATTTCGTGCAGAAAACACTTGGAAAGCGTACATTCAAGAAGCCGAGAATCAGTATCTGTGTACCAAGCGGGGTTACAGAAGTGGAACGCAAGGCAGTGGAGGAAGCAACTTATGCAGCAGGAGCAAGAGAGGTACATCTGATCGAAGAACCGGTTGCGGCAGCAATCGGTGCGGGAATCGATATCTCAAAGCCGTGTGGCAATATGATCGTTGACATCGGCGGAGGTACATCCGATATTGCCGTTATCTCACTTGGCGGAACGGTTGTAAATACATCCTTAAAGATTGCCGGAGATGATTTCGACGAGGCGATCGTCCGCTATATGCGAAAGAAACATAATCTTCTGATCGGTGAAAGAACAGCGGAAGATATTAAAATCAAGATCGGTACAACCTATCCAATGATCGAAGATGAGACGCTGGAAGTCAGAGGAAGAAACCTGGTAACAGGACTTCCGAAGACGGTAACGGTAACTTCGACAGAGACAGAAGAAGCACTCCGGGAGACAACGGGACAGATCGTAGAAGCTGTTATCAGCGTGCTGGAGAGAACACCACCGGAGCTTTCCGCAGATATCCTTGACAGAGGGATTATGCTGACCGGAGGCGGATCTATGTTACGTGGTATGGAAGAACTGATCGAGGAAAAGACAGGCATCAACACGATGACGGCGGATGATCCGATGAAGGTTGTTGCCATCGGAACCGGAGAATACGTAGAGTTCATGGGTGACAGAAAAGGAATCTAGATTCAGATAGGAATCCGGGTGAGTGAAATCGAATGGAAGAAATAAAAGGATACGTAGAACATATTGTTTACCGCAATGAAGACAACGGGTACACGGTATTCCATCTGAATAATTCAGATGGAGAAGTGACCTGTGTCGGAAGTTTTCATTATATTGAAGAAGGTGAACTGTTAAGACTGAAAGGAGGCTATACAACGCATAAGATGTATGGCCTTCAGTTCGCTGTGGAGGAATCGGAGATATGTGAGCCGGAAGATCTGGTATCCATCGAACGGTATCTGGGTTCCGGTGCGATCAAAGGAGTCGGAGCTTCTCTAGCGGGAAAGATAGTGAAAAAATTCAAAGAAGATACCTTCCGGATCATCGAAGAGGAGCCGGAACGACTGGCAGAGATCAAAGGAATCAGTGAACGGAAAGCAAGAGAGATCGCTTCACAGGTAGAAGAGAAGAAGGATATGCGGCAGGCAATGATCTATCTGCAGAAATTCGGCATTTCTACAACACTGGCAGCAAAGATCTATCAGCATTACGGACGTAATGTCTACCGCACGATAGAGGAGAATCCGTATCATCTGGCAGACCATGTGCCGGGAGTGGGATTTAAGACTGCCGATGAGATTGCAATGAAGATTGGCATACACACAGATTCTGATTTCCGGATCCGCAGCGGAATCTTTTATACCTTACAACAGAGTGTGAATGAAGGACACGTCTATCTGTATCAGGACGTGTTGCTGAAAGAGACGGGAGACCTTCTTGGAGTACAGATACAAGATATGGAAAAGTATCTTATGGATCTTATGATGGAAAAGAAGATCGTCATGAAGCAGTCAGAGCAGGGGGTGAGAGTGTATACTTCCCATTATTATTATATGGAGTTGAATACTGCGAAGATGCTGCATGATCTGAATCTTGATTTTGAAGCAGCTGATGTGACACTTCTTCACAGGATCAATCAGATTGAAAAGAACACAGAACTGTATCTGGATGAGATGCAGAAAGATGCAGTAATGGAAGCAGTCAGGCATGGTCTGATGATACTGACCGGAGGACCGGGTACCGGTAAGACAACGACCATCAATGCGATGATTCATTTCTTCGAAAGCGAAGGACTGGACATCTATCTGGCAGCACCGACAGGAAGAGCGGCAAAGCGTATGACCGAAGCAACCGGATGTGAAGCACAGACGATTCACCGGCTGTTGGAAGTGTCCGGCAATCCGGATGATGAGACGATTGGCGGTTTCCAGCGCAATGCAGAGAATCCGCTGGAAGCAGATGTGATCATCATAGACGAGATGTCAATGGTAGATCTGCCGTTGATGTATGCACTTTTGAATGCGATCGTGCCGGGAACCCGTGTGATTCTGGTGGGAGATGTGAACCAGCTTCCGAGTGTAGGGCCGGGAAGCGTACTGAAAGACATTATTTCATCCGGATGTTTTCCGGTGGTAAAGCTTACGAAGATATTCCGGCAGGCAGGCGAAAGTGATATTATCGTCAATGCCCACAAGATCAATCGGGGTGAACCGGTTGTGCTGGATAACAAAAGCATGGATTTCTTCTTCCTGAAACGTGATGATACGAATATGATCATCAGTAATATCATCACACTGATCCAGAAGAAACTTCCCAAATTCGTGTCTGCATCAGAAGCAGATATTCAGGTTTTGACGCCGATGCGAAAGGGCCTGCTCGGAGTGGAACGGATCAATAAGATCTTGCAAGAATATCTGAATCCGCCGAAGCCTGGCAAACAGGAAAAAGAATATGGAGATCATCTGTTCCGTGAGGGGGATAAGGTGATGCAGATCAAGAATAATTACCAGCTTGAGTGGGAGATCACCACCCGGTACGGAATGACGATCGATAAAGGTATCGGTGTATTTAACGGGGATATGGGGATCATCAAAAAGATCAATACATATGAAGAGACCGTGACGGTCGAATATGATGAAAAGAAGCAGGTAAAATATCCATACAATCTGCTGGATGAACTGGAACTGGCTTATGCGATCACAATCCATAAAGCGCAGGGAAGCGAATATCCTGCAGTCATTATCCCTTTGTTACAGGGACCAAGACAGCTTTATTATAGAAATCTGCTCTATACAGCTGTCACAAGAGCGAGAAAATGTGTGACGGTGATCGGAAGTGAAAGCGTATTCCAGGAGATGATACAAAACACAAACCAGCAGAACCGCAATACGAGTCTCGCAGAGCGAATCCGTGAATTTAATGAATAAAAGTATCATACAAGATATCAAAGAAAATATAATTGTTCTGTTCTGGCCGGAAACCTGTCCATTCTGTCAGAAAGTCTGTAAAGAGGGCATCTGTACAGAATGCAGGGAAAGGCTGGAATTCTTACGAATCAGAGAACCAAGGTGTATGCAATGCGGCAAGCAGATCCGTAGTATGGAAAAGGAATACTGTTATGACTGTATGCATACACATCATTATTATGAGCAGGGATTAAGCTTATGGAACCATAAAGCTCCTGTGAATCAATCTATCTATCAGTTCAAATACCACAATCAGAGAAGATACGGGGAACTGTACAGTCAGGAACTCGTGAAAAATTTTCAGAAAGAAATCCGGCGATGGAACCCGGATGTGATCATACCGGTCCCGCTGCACCGGGCGAGACGTAGAAAACGGGGTTATAATCAGGCACAGATTCTTGCAGAAAACCTGGGAAGGATGCTATGCATTCCGGTGGACAGTAAAAGCCTGGCAAGAAGAAAGAAGACCAGTCCGCAGAAGAAACTTGGACATAATGAGAGAAAAAAGAACCTGAAAAATGCATTTGCGGTAACACCGGCATTTCGCCCTGTCCGGAAGGTGCTGCTGGTGGATGACATATATACGACCGGCAATACACTGGATGCGGCGGCAAAAGCATTAAAGGAAAAAGGCGTGGAGAAGGTTTATTTTTTAACTATAAGTATTGGACAAGGGTACTGATATTTGTTATACTTAAAATGATGTTTTTATGGAATTAATATCATGTTGAGGTGGATATATGTTAGATGAGAGAAAAGTAAAATTAATGACAAAGCTTGCTCTCTATGAAGAGACTTATGGAAAAGAAGATTTTAAGATCAGTTCCTATTATAGAAAAGATTATGCAAGCCTGCACGTTATATATGCATTTCTGAGCGTATCAGTCGGTTATGTGTGTCTGGTGGCGCTGCTTTTACTGGCCGGTGTGGAGGATATAATGAGTAATATGTCGAATGGTCTGATCCTGTTCCTTTTTCTGATCATTCTGGCAGGCTATGTGGGTGTGGTGATCGTATATTGCGGAATTGCCAGTCACATTTATAATGAGAAACACAAAAAGGCAAGGAAAAGAGTGAAAAAGTATAATCATAATCTGATTCAACTGCTGAAAATGTATGAAAAGGAGAAAAGATAGATGGACAATATATATGTAATACGTGAAAGAATAGAAGCGGTTTATGGGAAGCATTCCAAGTCGTTTGATAAAGCCTTTCAGTGCATACTGGCAATGATAACATTTACAATGATCAATCAGAATACAGGATTTATGAAATCACTTTCCTCGCCGGTGATCTCTCTGGGGCTGGCTGTGGTTGCTACTTTCCTTCCACCTGCGGTTATGGTTGTGCTTGCAACGGTACTGCTGCTTGCACATACACTGGCAGCGTCCATAGGCATATTCGCAGTGTCTGCACTGATCTTCCTGATCATGTATATATTTTATATCAGACTGGCACCGAAGATGGCATTTGTTGTGCTTCTGACACCGATTGCATTTGCACTTAAGATACCGTTTGTGGTACCGGTTGCATGTGCGTTGATCTATACACCGGTAAGTCTTGTACCGATGGGATGTGGAACTGTTGTATATTATATGATGGAATATCTTAAGAAAATAAGTGCGGCATCTAAGACGTCCGGAAGTAAGGCGATGCTTGCCGAGATTAGCACATACGTACAGAAAGTGTTCCAGAATAAAGAAATGTGGCTCTACATAGTTGCATTTATCATTGGATTTTTTATCATTTATACCATCCGCAGACAGGAACTGGATCATGCCTGGAAGATTGGGATTATTGCGGGAGCAATTGCCAATGTGGTCGTAACGGCAATGGGAAGTATTGCACTGGGCGTAAACACCTCCTATGGTCCGCTGATCATAGGAAATATTGTGGCAGCCGTTGCAGGACTTGTGCTGGAATTATTCCTGTTCTCGGTAGATTATGCAAGAAGTGAACGTCTGCAGTTTGAAGACGATGAATATTATTACTATGTAAAAGCAATACCGAAGGTTGCCATGACAACGCCGGAGAAGACTGTGAAGAAGATCAATGAACGTCAGGAGACGGAGATCATCGATGCAGAAGCGGTAAAACGTTTGTCGCAGGATACGGCGGAAGAAGAGACAAAAGCCATCGACCTGGAAGTACATGCGGGACATGGACAGAAAAGAGAAGCAGAACGGAAGCCGTCATATGGTGATGCAGACTACAGAAGTCCGGCACAGATCCGGGCAAGTCAGGCAAGAAAGCATTCGCCGAAGAGAGGACCGGCACCGAAGAAACATGACATGAAAGATGTAGATAAGATGCTTCTGACACAGAGCCTGGAAAATGAATTTCATGCAGGCAACCGCAGAAAAAGATAGAAAGACAGAAAAAATCATTAAAAACCATGCAGGGAGGTGAGAGGAATGGAACAGACAATAGCAGATTTTATTGATAAATATGGAATTGGACTTTATATTCCGAGAGTGCATATTACAGATATCATAGAAGTTCTGATCCTCACTTTTCTGATCTATCAGATCATCATATGGATAAAGAATACGAAAGCGTGGATGCTGCTCAGAGGAATTATTGTACTTGCGGGCTTTATTCTTCTCGCAGCTGTATTCAAGATGCATACGATCCTGTTCATCGCGAGAAATTCACTGACGGTCATGGCTACAGCGGCAATTGTAGTATTTCAGCCGGAACTGCGGAGGGCACTGGAAAAGCTTGGAGAGAAGCAATTCCTGACATCAGTTGTTCCTTTTGAACAGAACCGGGAGATACGTTTCAGTGAAGAGACAAGAGAGGATATTATCCGTGCATGCTTTGCCATGGGAAAAGTCAAGACAGGGGCTCTGATCGTTGTAGAACAAGCAATACGGCTTACGGAATATGAAAGCACCGGAATCCAGATGGACTGTCTGGTATCAAGTCAGGTGCTGATCAATATCTTCGAACATAATACGCCGCTTCATGATGGTGCGATCATCGTAAGAGGTGACAGGATCGTCTCGGCGACCTGCTATCTTCCTCTCTCGGATAATATGGGGATCAGCAAGGATCTAGGCACCAGACACCGTGCGGCAGTAGGAATGAGCGAAGTCAGTGATGCACTGGTCATTACGGTATCAGAAGAGACAGGAGCTGTGTCAGTCGCACAGGGAGGAGAGCTTACAAGAAGTATCAATGAAGCAGAACTTCGTGTGAAGCTGGAAGAGGTACAGCATAAGAGCAGTGAAACCAACAGAATAAAGGCAATGTGGAAAGGATGGCGGAAGCATGCGAAAAAGAATAACTAACAATCTTGCGCTGAAAATACTGGCTTTCCTGATTGCGGCATTCTTATGGCTGGTTGTAGTGAATATCGATGACCCGGTGGATGACAAGACATTTTCCAATATCCCGGTGCAGGTAACGCATGAAGAAGTGATTACGGATAATAATAATACGTATCAGATCGTGGATAACACACAGGAGATTAATGTAACAGTTACAGCACAGCGGTCGGTACTGGATAAGATCAGGGCAGAGGATATTGTTGCGACAGCGAACATGAAAGAACTGACGCTTCGTACACAGGTGCCGATTGAAGTAACAGTCAAAGGATATACAGGAAAATATGAAAAGGCAACGGCAAATCCAAGAAATCTGCAGATTCAGATAGATGAGGAAGCGAAGAATAATTTCCCGATCACACCGACAACAACAGGAACGGTAAGAAACGGATATGAAGTAGGAAGTCTGAAAGCACTTCCGGAAAAAGTAACACTTCGCGGACCGAAGAGAATCATTAACAATATTGCAAAGGTAACAGCAGAAGCAAACGTATCCGGATTATCCGAAGATGAGACGGTAGAAGCAAAACTGGTACTGTATGATGCAAATAATAACGTGATCGACCAGACACTTCTTGCAAACAACCTTGGAAAAGAAGGCGTCAGTGTTGAAGTAGAACTGCTTCAGGTGAAAAGTGTTCCGCTCAAAGTGGATACATCAGAGGTGTCGGCGGCGGAAGGGTATAAACTTGGCAAGATCACGGTAGAACCGCAGGAAGTGGAAGTGACAGGTGATAAGAGTACACTTGCAGGAATCTCGGAGATCGATATTCCACCGAGTGCCCTGAAATTGGAAGAACTGACACAGAGAACGGAGCAGACCATTGATATCTCATCTTATCTTCCGAGCGGTGTGTCCCTTGCGGAAGAGAATGCGAATAAGGTGGTAATATCCATCCAGGTACAACAGCCGGGAACAAAAAGCTTTGAGATATCGACAGGATCGATCATTCTGGAGAATATAGCGGACGGACTGAGCATTAATTACGGATCTACCGTTGATCTGGAGATACAGGTGAAGGGACCGAATGATGTGCTGAATCTGTTCTCGCCTGCGAAGAAAGTCAGCATTGATCTTAAGAATTATACAGAGCCTGGTACATATACCGTTCCGGTGTCTGTCGAATTGCCGGATGGCTGCACGCTTGTGAATGAAGTGAATGTGGAGATTACGCTTGAAAACTCAAAGCAGAGCAGTAAAACACAGGGGGAAATCCAGAACAGCAGTCAGACAAAGACAGATGAAAACAATCAGAACGGCCAGAGCGAATAACAGACAGAAATGGGGAGAATACATTATGATCAGACAGAAAGTTACAATAACAAATCCGACGGGACTGCATCTCAGACCTGCAGGGATGTTCTGTAACATAGCAAGCAGATACAAATGCAAAGTAGAATTCATGTATAACGATGACACTGCAGCAAATGCGAAAAGTGTATTGAGTGTCCTTGGAGCATGCGTGAAATCGGGAGATGAAATCGAGCTTATCTGCGACGGGGAAGATGAAGAAGAGGCCATGAAAGCAATGGTGGATGCGGTCAAGGATGGATTGGGAGAATAACAGAACCAATAAAAGTGAACGGCTTATACTTTAGGTGTGAGCCGTTTGTTATAGTATGATTTGTACGTGTGATAAAAAGTTATTTTACTGACAATGATAGAAATATAATGTGTTTGTCTATGTCAGGAGAAAAAGGGTATATAACATATGAAGAGAGAAAAAATAAAAAAAATATTGGGTAGAGTGAGTATTGGATGTAGTATTATATTGACAACTTTTTCGATATTGATTGCCTTTAGTGCAAATTGGATGTTTCAGACATGGACAAATTTGACAATGGATGAACTGGTATATCATTTGACAGCACCTTTGGAAGGAACAAACACAGATATGATCAAAGTATATTGTGAAAAATGTGTTGTTCCTACAGTTTTGTTTTTGTTTGCAATTATTGTCGTTTATGTATATAAGCGAAAAGAATATATTTTGATACGAAGAATGACGATATTCGGTTTTGTGCTAGCAGGTGTGATTACAGGAGCAACAGTAGGGATTTCCTGGAAGAATCTTGGAGCAGGTGATTACATGAAAGGACAAAGTACTTATTCTACCTTTATTGACAAAAATTATGTGGATCCTGCAGATGTAAATATTAAATTTCCGGAAGAGAAAAGAAATTTGATATATATTTTCCTTGAATCAATGGAAATGACTTATGCTGATAAAAAATCAGGAGGAGCATTTAAAGAGAATGTGATTCCGGAATTGACTGAGATAGCAAAACAGAATGAAGATTTTTCAGGAAATCAGGATGAGCTTAATGGAGGAGTTCCTATGCCAGGAACAACATGGACGATAGGAGCCATGTTTGGTCAGACATCTGGATTGCCTTTGAATATTTCTATTGATGATAATTCGATGGATACACAGGAATCATTTTTTCCAGGTATTATAACTTTGGGGGATATATTGCAGAAGGAAGGATATTCCCAGACGCTTTTAATTGGCTCAGATGCTACATTTGGTGGGAGAGAACTATATTTTACGGATCATGGACAGTATGATATTGTGGATTATGATTATGCCGTAGAAAATAAAAAAATTCCAGAAGATTATAAAGTCTGGTGGGGATATGAAGATGAAAAATTATTTGGATTTGCGAAAGATAAACTTCAGGAACTTTCCCAGCAGGATACGCCGTTCAATCTAACTATGCTAACGGTCGATACGCATTTTGAAGATGGATATGTATGTGAACTTTGCCCGGATACGTTTGGAAATAATCAATATGCCAATGTTATGGCGTGTTCAAGTAAACAGGTAAAGGAATTTATAGATTGGATAGAACAACAGGATTTTGCTTCGGATACAACCATTGTAATTTCAGGTGATCATCTGACGATGGATAGTGATTTTTGTAAAGACGTAAAAAAAGATTATGAAAGGCGTGTATACACAACATATATTAATCCGTCTGTAGAAAAAGAAACAAATGATAAAAGAACGTATACTACATTTGATGCATTTCCAACTACACTGGCAGCATTGGGAGCAGATATTGAAGGAAATCGTCTGGGACTGGGTACAAACTTATTTTCTTCGGCACAGACGTTAAGTGAACGTTTTGGTGTGAAAAAAGAAAAAAAAGAGTTACAGAAAAAATCCAAATTAATAAATAAGTTATCTAAAATTGATAAAAACAGACAGGCATTGCTGGATCGAGAAGGGAAAACCCCGACAGCTGAAATTGTTGCAGGAAAATATCAGAATGATCAGGCTATATTGCCGGTTACAGTAAAAAATATACAATATGTTACTAATGGAATACAATCAATATCGCTGGCTATATGGAAGAATGAAGATCAGAGTGATCTTCAATGGCTGCCGATGGCAATGTATGAAGATGGATGTTGCAAAACAAGTGTAAACTTTGAAAATTTCAATAGAGAACCGGGAAATTATTATATACAGATATTTATTGTTGATGGAAATGGAGAACCATATATGGTTGCGCAGACAGTCATACAGATTTAGTAGTAAATAAACCCGTTATGCTCAGAAATGTCATAACGGGTTTTTGCTGTGGTTGTTACCAAATAGACAAATAAAAGGTTATCTGTTATACTTAAACCAGCTATAAATAAAAAATAGAAAAGGGAAGGAATGGAATGAGGTACAATGAAGAAGGTTAGAAATGCGATTTTAAGTGTAGTCTTGACACTGTGTATGACAGTGCCAACGATAACGGTATACGCAGATGATACGAGTAATGCACAAGCAGATACGGAAGAAAGTGCGACCGAGACAAACCAGATTGTAACGGAAGAAAATACAGATACAGAAGCAGTAGAAGAAGCGGAAGAGGTAGAAGAGGCAGAGCAACAGACGGAAAATACAGAAACAGATATATATGAAGCAGAACGAAAGAATATGGCAAATAGCTGGCGTTATGAAAACGGAGAGAAGATAGAGCAGTTATTTGCGAGAAGTGCAAGAGCGTTTCGGGAATTTACAACTTGGCCAACTGTTTCGGGAATGATTGCAAAGGGAATTGATGTGAGTCAGTGGAATGGGTCCATAGACTGGCAAAAAGTAAAAAATGCAGGTGTTGATTATGCAATTATACGTTGTGGATATGGAATGAATCAAATGAACCAGGATGACGGCAAATGGATAGAAAACGCAAATGCATGTACAAAATATAATATTCCATTTGGTGTATATATTTATTCTTATGCAACAGATACTGCACGTGCAAAGAGTGAGGCAGAACATGTATTACGTCTTATAAAAGGATATAATTTGAAATACCCGGTGTATTATGACCTGGAAGATGAGAGTATACGGAAGAATGTAAGCGAGAAGACTGTTGGTGATATTGCACAGACATTTTATGATACGATTACAGCAGCTGGATACAAGGCTGCAATGTATGCAAATACAGACTGGTTTAGTAATTATCTTACAGATTCAAGATTTACGCAATGGGACAAGTGGGTAGCGCAATATAATACAACCTGTACTTATGGTGGCAAGTATCAGATGTGGCAGTGTTCCTCAAAAGGCAGTGTAGACGGCATTAATGGCAATGTTGATTTGAATATTGATTTTGGCGCATCTGATTCCAATCAAAATAATAACTCAGGAGTCAATGTTGCAGAAGGGACATATTCTGTCAGCACGGTATTAAATGCAGACAAGATTTGTTCGGTGTCAGGCGGAAGTCTGGAGAATGGAGCTTCCATAGTATTGACAGGACAAAAAAATACTTCAGAACAAAGATTTGAAATAAGTTCGGCAGGAAATGGATGGTATAGAATTATATCAGAAAAATCGGGTAAAGCAGTAGATATACCGAATGGTTCGGCAGCGGTAAATGTCGGACTTCATCAGTATAATTGGAATGGGAGTAACGCACAACTGTGGAGATTTGAAGATGCAGGAAATGGATATTACTATATTAAAGCAAAAACAGGAACTTATCTGGAAGTGAGAAATTCAAATGCATCGGATGGTGTGGTGGTTCAGACAGCAGCATTTAACAAGTCTGATGCACAAAAATGGAAACTGAATCTGTCGGAATATCATCCTCTTGAAAATGGAATTTATACAATTGGAACGAATTCTGATGGTAATATGCTTATGGATGTATCCAATGGTTCGGCAGCAAATGGTGCGAATATTCAGTTGTATAGATCAAATGGAACGTTCGGACAACAGTATGCATTTAATTATATAGGAAATGGATATTACAGGATTACACCAGAAAATTCCAATAAAGCTCTGGAAATCAGTAATGGTTCCGAAACATCGGGAGCAAATGTTCAACAGTCTGGATGGAGTGAAAAAAAGTGGCAATTATGGAAATTAGTCGATGCTGGAGATGGTAGCTACTATATTAAATCTAAGATAGGAACAACACTTGCTATATATGGTGGAAATGCAACAAATGGTACAAATGTTCAGGCAGAAAACATGAATTATTCAGCAGGACAGAAATGGAAAATAAATCCACTTTCCGGACAGTTACTTCAGCCGGTGAAAGATGGAGACTATGTATTAGTGAATACAAATAATCTGCGAGAAGTTGTGAGTCAGGTGAATGGCAATGTCAGGATAGAATATTTTACAGGAAATGATTCACAAAAATACAGAATTGAATATGTAAAAAATGGATATTATCGTATCGTAAGCAAAGCAACCGGAAAAGTACTGGATGTTGAATCAGGAAGTGCAAATCCTGGAGCAAATATACAGGAATATACATGGAATGGAAGTGATGCACAGCTTTGGAGATTTGGAATGGGAAATAATGGCTACTATATCAAGTCAAAGCTTGGAACGTTTATAGATGTTAAAGCGGGTAAAGTAACAGAAGGAAACAATGTTCAGACGAATACATATGGAGCGACAGGAGCGCAGAACTGGAAACTGAATAGTTCACTTATAAATGAAGAAGAAGAGAAAATCGCAGATGGAACATATACTATTGCATCAACAGTGAAAGAAAAAAATGTGTTGGATATTTATGGAGGTAATTTTGCTAATGGTACAAATATTCAGATTTATGCATCAAATAATACAGCTGCGCAGCGTTATGAAATTAAAAAAATGAAAGACGGATATTATCGCATCATGGTTGAAAAGACGGGAAAGGTATTAGATGTCAAAGATATAAGCAGCAAAGAAGGTGCAAATCTTCAGCAATATGAATGGAATGGTAATGACAGCCAGTTATGGAAGTTTATTCGTACAGGAACAAGTTCGTATTATATAAAATCAAAATTAGGGACAACGATCCAAGTTACATCTGAAAAATGTGAATCTGGAAGTAATGTTGAAATGGGAATGCTGAAAGAGACATCTGATAAACAGAAATGGACATTAACAAGGGCAGAAAACTACTCACTGGAAGAAGGAACATACGCAATCAAAAGTGCATTAGATTCAAGTAAAATGCTTGATATTGCATGTGGCTCTGCAGCGAATGGTGCAAATGTACAGATATATTTGCACAATGGGACAACGGCTCAACAGTTCAAAATTTTACATGCAGGGAACGGGTTTTATAAAATTATTTCTGAAAAAACAGGGAAATCGCTGGATGTTTATGGTGGAAATACAAAAGATGGAAGTAATATTCAGCAATATACGTGGAATGGAAGCGATGCACAGCTTTGGAAAATTATAAATCTTGGAAATGGACAATTTTATATCAGAGCAAAACTGGGAAAAGGACTAGATGTTTGCGGAGGAAACAGTTTGAGTGGAACAAATGTGCAGTTATATAGCAGTAATGGAAGTAAGGCACAGAACTGGGTGCTAAAAAAATTAAAATAGTCAAGCAGATCAAAATTAGGTAAAATGATTAAGATTGCATTTGATTAAGAAATAAGCGATGGAGAGATATCGTATGGAAAATGAACTTGTAAGTATAGTGATGGTAAATTATAATCAGGAAAAGTTTCTGAAAAAGGCGATAGACAGTGTTCTGATACAGACATATAAGAACTGGGAATTGATTATAGTCGATGATGGTTCTACGGATAGATCTGTAGATATTATAAAAGAATATGAGGATGATAGGATAAAACCGATTTTTTTGCAGGAAAATAGTCATATATGTATTGCGACTAATACAGGATTTGCAGCTGTAAATGGAAAGTATATAGCTAGACTGGATAGTGATGATATATGGGAAAAAGAAAAATTAGAAAAACAGATGGATTTTATGCAACAAAATCCAGATGCTAAAGTTTGTTTTACACAGATTGAACTGATTGATGAAAATGGGAAAAATATAAATGACCGGGAACCGGAATTACTTAGTCTTTATAATAGTAGACAAAAAAGCAGGGAGGAATGGATAAAATTTTTCTTTTTTGTCGGCAATTCGTTACTTCCAACGCTGGTATTTGAAAAAAAATTACTGGATATAGTCGGTGGATTTAAACTGAATTACTGTCAGACACATGACTTTGAATTCTTGATAAGGCTGATTAAGCATACGGATTTTTATTTCGTAGAAGAAGAACTGGTAAAATATAGGAGGACTTCTGCACAAAACAGTGCCTCTACAGTGAAAAAAAACACACGATTTTTTAACGAGTATATGGACATCAGATATCATTTCTTCGAGAATATGTCAGATGAATTATTTATATCAGCATTTAAGGAATTTTTCCATAATAAAGATGCTTCAACGCATGAAGAAATAGTATGTGAACAGGCATTCCTTCTGGAAAAGTGTATCGGATACAGCGATGATAATCCAATTCTTGGTTTGTTTAAACTTGGGGAACTTATGAATGATGAGAAGTATGGCCGTGTACTGCGTGAAAAATATAATTATACTCCGAAAAAATATTATGAAGAGACCTGTAAAAAAATATTGTGGGTAAAAAAAGATAATGAATGGAAACAAGAGCTGGAGAAACAAAAAGAAGATTTAAAAAATAAAGAAGAGCATATTCAGAAACTTTTGGAAATAAAAGAGTTACAGCAAAATCATATCATCAAAGTGGAACAAGAACTGGAAGTTTTCAGACAGAAACTTCATGCAATGGAAGAGTCTAGAAGTTGGAAAATGACACAACCAATTAGAAAATTAAAAGAAAAGGTAAGAAAATAGAAAAATGAAAAAAGAACGATTGTTTTATTTGGATTTTGTTAGGGCAGTAGCAGCAATTTCAATCATTATGACACATTTTAATGCGCGTTATCTGTTGTATATGAATCCGCCAATGCCACAAAAAGCAGTGCTGACAACTATGGTAAGTAATATCTATATCGGAAACTGGGGGGTTTCACTGTTCTTTGTTATATCAGGTGCTGCATTGATGTATGTGTATGAAGAAAAATGTGATTTGAAAGTATATTTCAAAAAAAGATTCCTGAGTATTTATCCAATGTATTGGATTGCGTATATTTGCGGATTTTTATATTTATTCTATATGAATAAAACGGTACCAGGAGCAGGTGCTCCGAAATTTAATTTTATTTATTCCATTTTGGGAATGGACGGATTACTTGCCGAAAATACTCCAACCTTTTATGTGTTAGGAGAATGGTTCCTGGGCGCGATCATCTGTATGTATCTTTTATTTCCGCTGCTACGAGAGGGAATTAAGAAAAAACCGGTAGCAACCTGGATTATCATATTAATTATATATATATGGTTTATGTTTGGATATCATTATAATTTTAATGTGGCAAAGATTATTCTGGCGAGACTTCCGGAAATTGTATTCGGGATGAGCTTTATCAAACTGCGGAGAAAGGTTGACTGGAAAGTCGCTTTGGGAGCATTGGCTATATTGATCATCAATGGAATCGCAAAGCCGTCATGGTCAGAGAATATACAGACTACATATGTGGGAATTTTATCGTTCCTTGTTTTGGTTTATCTGTCTTACTGGGTGAAGATAAATTTAGTGAAGAAAATATGCAGTGTCATAAGCAAATATTCTTATGCTATATTCCTGGTACACCATATGGTAATTGCCAGAATGATGGCAACATTTGATCTTATGAATATATCAAGACTACATAGTTATCTGCTGTTCTGTGCGGTATGTATTGTAATTGGATTTTTTGCATGGGCACTTTATAAAGTACACAGAAATGTTATGGCTTTTATATCAGAAGCGGGAAAATAGAGTTGGCATTGCAATATACGGTAAAGTGAGGTAGAATAGTAACAGATTAATATAGGAACGGAGAATATAGAAATTGAAAAAGATATTGATTACAGGTAGCCAGGGACAACTTGGCAGAGCATTGAATGATTATTATGAGAATCATGAAGACGTTCAATTGATCAATACAGATGTGAAAGAGCTGAATATTACGGATGAAAAAGAAGTAATGAGTAAGATTTGCGAGGTGAAGCCGGATGTTATTATCAATTGTGCGGCTCATACACAGGTAGATGCATGTGAGGCAGAAGAGACCAAAGCCTATGAGATCAATGCAAATGGTCCGAAGAATCTGAGCCTTGCGGCAAATGCGGTAGATGCGGTTCTCGTTCATCTGTCATCGGACTATGTGTTTGATGGTCAGAAAGGTACGGCGTATATAGAAGGGGATGCATATAATCCACAGTCTGTATATGGGGCGTCAAAGCTTGCCGGTGAAGAATTGGTAAGAGCGACTGCTAGAAAATATTTTGTGATCAGAACGGCATGGCTGTATGGAGATGGAAAGAATTTTGTAAATACAATGTTAAAACTTTCGGAGACACATGAAAAGGTCCGTGTTGTAAAGGATCAGTACGGAACGCCGACAAGTGCAGAGGAAGTTGTAAAAGTGATTGATTTCCTGCTTTCCACAGATAAATATGGAACATATCATGCAACATGTGAAGGTTCATGTAACTGGTATGAATTTACAAAACTGATCTACGAATACTGTGGGAAGAATACGGAAGTGATTCCGGTTACATCTGAAGAGTATGGTGCAGCGGCAAAAAGGCCGGCATATTCTGTTCTGGATAATTACAAATTACATGAATTCGGATATGAAATGGCAGAGTGGAAACAGGCGCTGAAAATATATTTGGAAAAACGAAATTTATTAAAAAAGGAGAAGGGATCTTCGATGAATAAGAAAAGAGTATTGGTGACAGGTGCAAATGGATATATCGGCAGACATGTTGTTCAGGCTTTATTAGAACTGGGACATGAAGTACTGGCTGCGGATTTTGCATTTGACGGAATTGATGAAAGAGCAGAACGTGTGGAAACTCCGATTTTCAGCGGCGATGAGAATATATATGAACAGCTTGGAAAGCCGGATGTATGTATTCACATGGCATGGAGAAATGGATTTGTACACAATGCGGACACACATATCACTGATTTGTCAAATCATTTTACCTTTATTAAAAATATGATTGCTGGAGGACTTCCACAATTGGCAGTTATGGGAACTATGCATGAGGTTGGCTATTGGGAAGGTGCAATCAAGGAAGATACACCTACAAACCCGACATCTCTGTATGGTATTTCAAAAAATGCGCTTAGACAGATGACATATTTACTGGCAAGTGGGACAAATACAAAGGTAGATTGGTTACGAGCTTATTATATTCTTGGAGATGACAAAAAGAGCAATTCCCTTTTTGCAAAGATCGTAAGATGGGAAGAGGAAGGAAAAGAGACGTTTCCGTTCAACTCAGGAAAGAACAAATATGACTTTATCAGCGTAGACGAACTATCAAAACAGATTGCGACAGCTGCAACGCAGGATGAGATTCACGGAGTGATTAACTGCTGTACCGGCAATCCGGTATCCCTTGCAGATAAGGTGGATGAATTTATTAAAGAACATGGCTTCAAGATCAGACCAGAGTATGGTGCATTCCCTGACAGACCGTATGATTCACCGGGAGTATGGGGAGATGCGGAAAAGATTAATCTGATTATGAAGAATCATAAATAAGAAAGGCAAAGTGAGGAGAAAAAAATGAGAACATATTTAGTAACAGGTGGAGCAGGATTTATCGGATCAAACTATATTCATTATATGTTTAAAAAATATGACAATGAGATCAGAATTATCAATGTGGATAAATTAACATACGCAGGAAATCTTGAAAACCTGAAAGATGTAGAAAACAGAGATAATTATACATTTGTAAAGGCAGACATTTGCGATTCAGAGACAATCAACCGTCTTTTTGAAGAAAATGATATTGACAGAGTCGTTCATTTCGCAGCAGAGAGTCACGTAGACAGAAGCATCAAAAATCCGGATGTATTCGTAAAGACAAATGTACTGGGAACACTGGTTATGCTGAATGCAGCAAAGGCAGCATGGGAACTGGAAGATGGAACATTTAAAGAAGGAAAGAAATTCCTTCATGTATCTACTGATGAAGTATATGGATCATTAGAAAATGAAGGAGAATATTTCTATGAAACAACTCCATATGATCCACACAGCCCATATTCAGCAAGTAAAGCTTCTTCCGATATGCTTGTAAAAGCTTATATGGATACTTACAAATTCCCTGCAAACATTACAAACTGCAGTAACAACTACGGTCCTTATCAGTTCCCTGAAAAACTGATTCCTCTGATCATCAATAATGCATTACATGGAAAAGAACTGCCGGTCTATGGTGATGGAAAGAATGTCAGAGACTGGTTATATGTAGAAGATCATGCTAAGGGAATCGACATGGTTCAGGAAAAAGGGCGTCTGTTTGAAACATATAATATCGGCGGACACAATGAAAAACAGAATATTCAGATCATCCACATTATCCTGGATACACTTCAGGAGATGCTGCCAGAAAATGATCCGAGAAAAGAACTGGTAAGTGAGAACCTAATCACTTATGTAACAGACAGAAAAGGACATGACCGTAGGTATGCGATTGCACCGGATAAAATTAAATCAGAAGTTGGCTGGGAACCGGATACAATGTTTGAAGAAGGAATTCGTAAAACAATTAAATGGTTCTTTGAAAATGAAGATTGGATGGAAAATGTAACGAGCGGCGATTATCAAAAATATTATGAGGAGATGTATCGAAAGTAGGAAACAGAGATAGAGGAATAATATGTTAATAAAAAGAATAAAACAGGAAAATATAATAATAAGTGCAATCATAAGTATTTTTTGTGTGTATGGTTTATCGAAAGAATATGTAATAGGTGCAAATCCATTGGTTAAAACCAATTCAGTATTTGCGTTTCTGTTATGGATATTATTAAGTTGTATGTTTTATTTTTTGAATTTAAACTTGTCGGCAAGAGAATTGCTGACAAGTTTTCCTATTGCATTAATTTTGGCAGTTTGTCAAAGAGTAGGAGCTGAATTCTCGACAACAAAAGGATTTAATATACATAGTAGAAACTTTTTTTTGACAGTGCTTGCGTTGTCAGTTGTATTTTCAACTTTATTGATATTTTTGTTTAGATATTTTGATAAGATAATAAAAGAATCAAATGAAAGTATTATAAATGTAATGGCGAAGCGGGTTTTTCAAAATAAATATTCTTACTGGATCCTATTTTCAGTCATTTTAATATGTTGGATTCCTGCATTTCTTGCTGTTTATCCAGGTATCTATTCTTATGATGCGGGACCACAGGTTTGGCAGATTTTTGCACATACCGGACTGAGCGCACATCATCCAGTGGTACATACATTATTATTGGATGGATGCTTTTATATAGGACATGGCATAACAGGTGATTATAATACAGGACTGCTTTTCTATACTTTGATTCAAAATATATTTATGGCAGCTTGTTTTGCTTACGCAATAAATAAAATGAAGAGTTATAATGTATCACCGATTATACAATGTATTGCATTCATTTTCTTTGCATTTAGCCCGATTAATCAAATCTGGGTAATGATGACAACAAAAGATATCATATTTGCAGGGTTCTTTTTGATTCTGCTTGTTGATACGATTGAGTGTGTTGTGAGAAAAGATAATTTTTTTGCAACAAAAGGCCAGCTTGTAAAGTATTGTATTGTTTCAATATGCATGTGCTTGTTTAGAAATCAGGGAATATATATACTGGTATTATTGTTCCCGTTTATGCTGTTTATCATGAAGAAGTACAGAAAAAAAACCATTGTTATGTTTTTGGTGCCAATCATATTTGTAAAAATATTTACAGGCCCATTTTCAGATATGCTTCATATACAGCCTGCAAATCCAAGAGAAGCATTGAGCGTGCCAATTCAGCAACTGGCAAGAGCGATTGTGCTGAGCCCGGATACCGTGACAGAAAAAGAAAAAAAGATAGTATATAAATATATACCGGAAAGCTATGTGAGAACATATAATCCTGTTACATCTGATACCGTAAAGGAAGGATTTAACAAAAAAATGTTTGAAAAAGATTCAAAATCTTTTTTCAAAGTATGGTTGTCAGTAGGACTGAAAAATAAAAAAATCTATATTGATTCATTCCTATTTGGCAGTTATGGATATTTTTATATGGATGAATCACCATATTGGATGAAGTTTATACTGTTTGATGGAGCCTGGATGGAGCCGGAACAGAATATTTTAGATATTGAACGAAATAGTAAGCTTCCAGCATATGAGGAATATTTAAGAAATGTTTCTTATGAATTAATTCAGGATAAAGCACCGGTTGTATCAACCATTTTAAATGAAGCTTTTCCGTTCTGGTTAATGATGGTAGTTGCAAGTGTGCTTTTATACAGAAGACAGTATGAAAGACTGGTGCCATTGCTTTTGGTAGCTGGCTTTTGGGGGACTACATTGTTGGGACCATTGATAGCAATCAGATATGCATATCCGATTATCGTATGTGTTCCTACGATGTTTTCTATGATATGTATGGAGTATAAAAATACTGAAAATAAAAAGTAAAAGAAAGGACTTTGATTATGGAAAAAAAAATAGCTTTTTTGATTCCGTGTTATAATGAAAGTAAAACAATTGAGAAAGTTGTTAAGGATTGTAGAAATGCAATACCGAATGCGGATATTTATGTGTATGATAATAATTCTACTGATGGTACAGACGAACTTGCCAGAAATGCAGGTGCGATTGTAAGATATGAATATCAACAGGGAAAAGGAAATGTTATACGCCGTATGTTTCGAGAAATTGAAGCAGATTGTTATGTTATGTTAGATGGAGATGATACAAATCCGCCGGAATTTGCATCAGAAATGGTAGATCTTGTATTGAATAAAAATGTAGATATGGTTGTAGGAGACAGACTTTCCTCGACATATTTTGAAGAAAATAAACGACCATTTCACAATATAGGAAATTCGATTGTAAAGAATTCCATTAATTTTCTGTTTAAAAGTGATATTAAAGACATTATGACTGGATACAGAGCGTTTAGTTATCAGTTTGTTAAGACGTTCCCTGTAATTTCAAAGGGATTTGAGATAGAAACTGAAATGACAATACATTCTGTTGCAAAAAATCTTCATGTTGCAAATGTGGTAACGGATTATCGTGACAGACCAGATGGAAGTGAATCTAAGCTGAATACGTATTCTGATGGACTTAAGGTTTTGAAAACCATTTTCAGGCTCTTTAAAAATTACAGACCGTTGCTATTCTTTAATATGTTATCAGCTTTATTAACAATTATTGCAGCAATTTTATTTGTACCAGTTTTTGTGACATTCCTTAAGACAGGCTTGGTACCACATTTTCCGACTTTGATTGTTAGTGGATTTATATTTTTAACTGCAATTATTTCATTTTTTTCAGGTGTAATATTAGATGTACAGGTAGAAAAAGGAAGGCAGGATTTTGAATATAGATTGCAGGAAGTTAATTTCCAAAAGAAAATGGCAGGAAAATTAAATGAAAAAATTAATTAGACAGTTATTCAGATTTGGAATCGTAGGTGTCATTGCATTTATAATAGATTATGGTTTGTTGTATATATTGACGGAAAAATGTGGAATATATTATCTTGTATCTTCACTGATATCATTTGGAGTGTCTGTAATATTTAATTATATTGCAAGTGTGATATGGGTGTTTGATGTAGATAAGAGAAAAAGCAAAGTTAAAAATTTCGTATATTTCATAGCATTGAGTGTTGTTGGTCTTGCAATTAATGAATTGATTATGTGGCTTGGTGTTGACAAGATGCATATTTACTATATGTTAGTAAAATTATTTGCAACTGCAATTGTAATGATTTTCAATTTTATTACCAGAAAAATGTTTTTGGAATAATAGAAGTGGTATAAGAATAAAATGTATCTATGGAAAAGAGGAAAAGTGTATGAAGAAACGTTGGATAACCTGGCTTCTTATTATTGCATGTTGTTTTGGTCAGAATAGCAGTGTATTGGCGGAAACATTGGATGAAAATCCTCAACAGCAAAATGTTCAGGAAGTTGACGGTGAAAAGAGTGATGGAGTAGATGCAACTAACGAGATTGAAGATGGAGAAACAGTAGATCAACGGGCAGACTCACAAGAGGAAACTCCGGCATATATTTCGGATGATAGTGAGAATCGTATAGCAGAGAATATTTCATATAATGTTGCAATTAATGGGATATGTCTGATTGATAAAGGTCAGTATTGTGAGGTTGGTGTAGATTATGTATCGGATGATCCAAATGTAGAGTTTGCATGGAAGCAGTATGATGTGGCAGCCGGACAGTGGTCGGATGTGACATCCTGGAATAAAGGAAACTGGACATCCTGGAAACCGTTAAAGAGCGGTGATTACTGGATCTATGTAGAGGCAAAAACCACAGATGGGAAAACGGCTTCTTCTGTGTATGGATATCATTTTAACGGGATTCGGGTTTCGTTAAATGGAATTTGTGCGATAGATAGAGGGACAAGTTACGATATTGGAGTAAATTATACAAGTAATGATCAGGGACTTAAATTCCAGTGGAAAGCTTATAATATAAAGAAACAGGAATGGAAACTAATTCAGGAACCAGTTTCAGGAAACTGGATAACATGGGAACCGAAGGAAGCCGGAGACTATCTGATCTATGTTGAGGCTATTGACAGTAACGGAAATATTACTAGTGAAGCTATGGGATTCCGCTTTAGTGGACTGAAGTTGGAACTGAATGGAATTTGCACACTAGAACGTAACGGTCAGGTAGATATGGGAGTTGCTTATAAGACAAATGACTCGGATATACAGTTCCATTGGTCTTTATATGATCTAGAAACTCAGAAATGGAGTACGATCAGCGGATGGAATAAAGGAAACTGGTCATCTTGGCAACCAAAGAAGAGTGGAGATTACTGGCTGTATGTAGAAGCAAAAACATGTGATGGACAGGTGAAAAATCAGGTTATGGGATACCATGTCGGAAAAGCTACTATCAAAAAATTTCAGGTAAGTCCGGAATCTCCAGGATTTACAGATAAAAGTATAACGTTAAAAGGTACATATAAAGATATCCTCGGAGAAGTAGCAGTTTCACGTTTCCTTATTTATGATGGGAAGAAGTGGACAGAACTTGGACGGAATGAGGAAAGTGTAAAATGGCAGCCTTCTGAAACAGGAAGTTATCTGCTTTGTTACGAAATCGATAATGCAGAAGGACAGATGATCGAGCAGTCATTTAAAGGATATAATGTAGAAGTACCATATGTAAATATCAGTGGAATCTATGTACGTGAAGATGGAAATATGCAATATTCTATTGCTGCGTCCTGCAAAACAAACGACAGAGAAACGGTATATCGCTGGATGTATTATGATTTGTCTAATAATACGTGGCATGAGATCAGTGGATGGAATAATTCTGCAGCAGTTGTATGGAGAGCACCGAAGGAAGGTGCTTACTGGTTGCATGTGGAAGCTAAATTACATACTGGAGAAATAACAAGCTATACGATGGGATACACAGTACAAAGTTACCCCTTAGATATGAGAGTTATGATGGCACGTGCGAATCTCTATTCAAGCTCGACAGGGCATCTTCTTCTAGTAAACAGAAATACCCATAAGGTTGGAATTTTCCAGGGGTGGCAGGGCAATTGGAGATGCATCCAGTACTGGGATTGCTCGGACGGAGCGGCAAGTACACCGACAGTAGAAGGAACATTCCGGGTTGGAAGTAAAGGATATTATTTCGATTCAGGCTCTGCAAGATGTTTCTGGTATACTCAGTTCTGTGGCAATTATTTATTCCATTCTGTACTGTATTATAAAAATGGAACATTGATGGATGGAAGATTAGGCATGGCGTTATCTCATGGATGTGTAAGACTGAATATTAATAATGCAAAATGGATTTATGATAATATTCCAGTAGGAAGTACTGTCTGCGTATATCATTGATACATGAAGGGTTAAAATTATGTGAATTTACTAATTTTTCCTTTGAAAAATTTTTATAGAGGAGAATCATAAGGGAGAAAGATATGGGCCTGACGAAAGTCAGGCCTATTTGAAAATTTAAATATTGATATGATCTCTCGGAATCCCGAAAGATTATCCTAGAAAAATTCTGGTACTGAACCTTGAAAAGTGAATAGCATTTGCAGAACGGAAAAATGGTATGAGAAATAAACATAGTTTTTACTATGTCCAAAAAATAATATGATAGTCAATAGGATTTTGTTACGTTCAAAATCAACTTTTTCAGTGGAGATTCAGATGACAGAGTCCATGCATCAAGATGTGATAGAGTGGGCAGTACCACACTTTTGTAGAGCGGTGTTTGGCGTCTTCTAATTTAAAATCTAATTTTTGACGTTTGTTTGAATGTTCTGCAGATGTTCTTGCATTATATTCCAACTTCTATGTATATTCCGTTCCAAGTGAACCACTTGCACGGTCAAACTGAGCCAGTCCCACGGAGGATGAGAGCCATCCTCACGGAGACGGAGCCAATTCTATTTGATGCTAATTATCAGGCAACTGCCTGTTAATTATAAATACAACTGAATAAATCATAGGTCATAGTAATCGTCTGGTAATACAATGCTGTTTTTTCCAGAAGCTTTTTCAGGAAATCTACTTGACGCTGGAGAGATTTTATTTCAATCCAGTTGCCATGACATAATTCATCGCATTCTTCCAGTTCAAGACGAGCTAACACATAGTCTTGCATTTGATACAATGATGATCTTTGCTGAATGAATAATCCGGACTCAGGAAACCGTAAATCCGTTTTTGATGAAACCACCATTCCGGTGGTGGAAACCTTTATCCTATATCCTTAGAATGTAATTATGCACCAAATGGTGTAAATACATTTTAAGGAGGTCACAGTTATGACCAAATATCGTGAGATTCTCAGACTCAAAAGCCTGAATCTCAGTCAGCAAAACATTGCTCACAGTTGCAATGTATCAAAAAAGACAGTGAACCGTGTATTAAAGCGGGCGGAAAAACTGGGTATTTCCTGGCCGCTTGATGAAAATGACACAGATGCTGTCCTTGCAGAAAAGCTTTTTCCTTCTGCAAAGAAAAACATATCCGCTAAACGGATGCCAGATTATGATTGATCCTGATACCGGAGAGATCATCAAAGCTTATATATTTGTTGGTGTGATGACATACAGTCAGTATGCATATGTAGAAGCATTTCTGGATATGAAGCAGAAATCATGGATTAATACCCATGTTCATATGTACGAATTCTTTGGCGGTGTTGCCAGAATCCTCGTACCAGATAATTGTAAAACAGCGGTTGTTCACAATGGTGAATGGAAAGACCAACAGATCAATGAAACTTATCAGGAACTGGATGAGTATTACGGTACAGCGATTATTCCAGCGCGGGTCAGAACTCCCAAGGATAAGTCGAATGCAGAAGGAACAGTAGGAAATATCTCTACTTGGATAACAGCAGCACTTCGAAATGAACAGTTCTTCTCCCTGACCAAATTGAATCGTGCAATCAGAGAAAAGCTTGAACAGTTCAACCAAAGGCTCTTTCAAAAGAAAGAGGGAAGCCGGCTCAGTTTATTCCTTGAAGATGAAAAGCCATTACTGGCACCGTTACCCGCTTCCCGTTTTGAACTGAGCGACTGGAAAACAGCCACCGTTCAGTTTAATTATCACATATAATGTAAAGCTTTTGAATATTTATCGGCCAAAAGTATATCTGTATCAGATAAATTAAGATTGCAAAAACGTTCAATAATATCCCAAGTGGAATGCGTAAGAGCATCAGGATTAGGAAAATACTCGCGAAGACTTTTAACAACAAAGTTTTGGTAGTCAGAATGACTGCCAAAATTAATAGGTAACAAGGAAATCGCCTCCAATCAAAAAAACTTACTTACTGGTGTCGCAGGAATGAAGATGGCTCTTGATTAAACAAGCGCGAAGCATCGCATTTTTGAGGCAATTTTGTCAAGTGATTTTTGATAAAAAGTGGGTGATTTTATAAAAAAGGAATCTGAAAGTCTTTACTTTATTAGGCTAAAGATTCCCAGAGATTATTTGATATGATAAGAGGGAAAATGATGAAAAAGAAAATTTTTTTTGGATATGATAATTGGATTATAGGTGGAGTGGAAAAAACTTTAGTAAATTTAATGGTGGGATTATCTGAAGAGTTTGATGTAACATTAATAATTCCGGAAATTGATATAAAAAAACAATATTACAAAGTTCCTTTAAGTATAAAGGTAATTGAAGTAAAAAAGGATAAAGAATTGTATAAAGTAATGGCACAGAAAATAGTAGAAAATAATGCAGACCTATTTGTTGGAAATGGCAATATGAATTGTGAATTTTTAAAGATATATTTATATTTATATGAACAAAATATACCGTCTATAATGGTAAATCATAACTTTTGGGATTATCCATATATGCATGAAGCCTTTTTGTCCGAAATTGCTGAAACAAGGAATAAAAATATAATATATCCTAACATGATAGTATGCCTAACCCAAATCGCTTCGTATATATGCAAAAAGGCGACGGGAAAGCAAGTTTATACAATTGGAAATATGAATATAAAAAACAATAAAAGAGTAATAACATGGAATGAAAAAGAAAATATAATTTTAGCAATAGCACGTTTTAATGATCCTGTTAAGCGGTTGGATATAATTTTAAATTTTTTTTCTAAAATTTATAAAAAGAATAAAAGCACAAAAATGATTGTTGTGGGTACCATGAATTACGAAAAAATATATGGCGAAAAAATAATTGATACATTAAAACAATTAGAATTGCCTGAAGATAGTGTTTGCTTTGAAGGAGAACAAAAACAGGTAGAGAAATATTATAATAGAGCAAAAATTTTTTTGTTTGCATCAGAAGCGGAGGGGTTTGGATTAGTTTTGAATGAGGCGGCTGGTTATGGTGTACCTATAATTTCTAATTATTACTTAGGAGTGGAGGATATTATTACAAATGGAAAAAATGGGTTTTATTATGATGAAACGCAAGAAAAAGAAATTGATCAAGCTGTGCATGAATGTATAGCATTATTACAAGATAAAGAAAAATGGGAAAAAATGAGCACATATGCGTTTGAAATGACAGAGCAATTTTCTGAAAAAAGAATTATTGAAAAATGGAAATATGTAATATACAAAAGTTTAAATATACAAATAGAGGATATGTTTACTATGGAAACAGAATATATTCCATCGCAAAAAGAATATGAAAAGTATGTGATGAAATCTGAAATGATGATGAAAGATATGGTTGTTAGAATAAATAGATCAGATAATGCACAAAATATGCTTAGATATATGTATGAAAGGGAAAAAGAAGAAAAGAAATTTAATTTTAAAGAAAAAATTATAAAAAAATTATGTATGAAATATAGAAATAGAGATTAATTACATTTTGCGCCCTTCAGAGGTTGTAAATCCTTAATTTCCCAAAATGAGTAGCCCTAATGAAAATAAAATTAAAAAACAGCCCGTATTTATGCCACTTCTGAAAGGTAAAAATAATTCGCATTAATAGTGCTAAAAAATAAGCTGATTTCTTTGCGATAAGGGGAAATAAAAGAAAGACTTTATCGCAAAGGAAGAAAAATGAGCAGTGAATAAGAAAGAAGATTCAGAAGAAAACTGGAAAAGAATCAGGTTGTTGAATGCAATAAGATTCAAAATAAATATTACCCTTAATTATTTAAAAAATTTAGTAAACTTTGTAATTCTTAGCAACAAGATATCGAACAAGGTTGTCGCCATAGTGTGCCGTCGATTCAAGACCAATGATGAGGCTGTTCTTGTCTAGAGGATCTAGCTTGGAAATCAGCAGTTGGAAGCCATCATTGTCATTTGTAAATTTGAACGGCTTGATTAGTTCTTCGCCATCAGAAGATATGGCTGAGGCAAAGTGATTGAGTTTGGCAATGTCAATGCCTACATAAATCATGAGGTTGTACCTCCCTTTCTAAAGTCTGATACCGTGATATCCACCAGCAATTATCATCGTAGACTTGATGGAAATAAGTACTCGGATTACTCCGGCAACATCCAGCTATAAACAATTCAGATAAAGGTAGTGGCAATACACTCCTTAGAGTAGTCAGAGCTACAGGAAAAAATCAAAAGTCCACAGTATCTGAATGTATTGAACCACGATATTAAAAGAAAGGAAACGTGTGATAATTAACTTCCTAATTATCATACAAGAAAGTATGATATCAAAAATGAAAAAAAGAATTTTCGTGTTAGTTATTGTATCTATTATGTGTGTAACGACCGTGTGTACAGAAACAATTATTGTAAATGCAGAAGAGTTTTCAAACGAAGATATTTTTGAAGTATCGGAGGGGAAAAAGAATAAAACAATAGTGAATGCAGAAGAGGAGATGACATTGTATCGTTTTATTCCCAAAAGAACGGGAATATATCACTTTTATTCTATAAATTCGGGTGATACATATGGTGTGGTTTACGATTCGAATAAGAACCCTGTAACAGAAGTGTCTGATGATGGAAATATAGTCGCAGATTTTAGTATCGAAACAGAATTAATGGAAGGACAGATTTACTATCTTGGAGTAGATTATTATCAAGAAGAAAATAGAGGAACAATTACATGGGTGATTGAGAAAGAAGAAGCGGAATGTTCAAATGATGCAGTAGGTGAAACGAATGAAAATATAGAGAATAAAGAAAAAATGGAAGAAGTGTCAAAATCAGAGAATGAAGATGTAGAAAAGGATTATGGGACAGAGAGTGAATCAAAGACAGATGATAAGAGTGGAAAAATAGATGAAAAACCAGATGATTTACGGCTTTCAATAGATGGAATAAGCTATATTTTTGACGAAAATGATATTAGTATTGGGGCAGCGTGTACGACTAATGCATCCAATGTGACATATAAGTGGGTGGCGTATAATCTTGATACACAAAGTTGGAAGTTAATTAGCGACTGGAGTGAAAGTAATTGGTCAAGCTGGAAACCAGAGAAGGGGAACTATTGGCTTCAGGTTCAAGTGCAGACTGGGAGTGGATTAACAGCTGAGCATACAATTTGTTTTGCTACGCAAAAAGATTATTCAATTGGACAACTAACACTTGATGGATTTTGTTACTTATTAAAAAACGATAGGATTGATATAGGAACTGCATATACTACAAATTGTACAGGTGTACAATTCAAATGGATGGCATACAATTTGGATACCAAAGTATGGTCAGATATTTCGGATTGGAATACAGGAAACTGGACCTCATGGATGCCGACTGTTGGAAATTACTGGGTGGTGGTACAGGCTAAGATATCTGAAGAAAGGATAATCCAGAATGTATTGTGTTTTGCAGTCGATAAAAATTATGGACAACAGCTTAATTTGAACGGAATATGTTATATTTTTCAAAATGATGGAATAGATGTTGGTGTAGCATATGATTGTACTGATTTAAAGGTAGAGTTCCGATGGATGGGCTATAATCTTAGTACAGAAAAATGGATCACTATTTCAGACTGGAGTGGAAGCAACTGGGCAAGTTGGAATCCACAAAAGGGGAATTATTGGCTGATGGCACAGGCTAGAATGAATGATGGTACAATGAAAAGTCATACAATTTGCTTTTGTGTAGATAAAGATTATGATTTTTCTATTTCAAATATATCAACAACCCAATATAGTGACAAAATTGTGTTGAATGCTGATTGTGTTCATAAAGGTAAAACTATTATTTTTAAATGGATGATATATAATGTCAATAATTCAACGTGGGAAACATTGCTAGATTGGACAGATCAAGAATCCGCTATATGGAATCCTAAACCGGGAGATTACTGGATATATCTTCAGGCGTCAGGTGGAGAAGGAGATATGAAGAACTGTACAATTGGTTATCATGTTACTAATAATTATGGAGACTCTAAGCCGGAGAGAATAATATTAAGTGTTGGAGCGGAAAAAGAATTTAGCACAATAAATAGCGCAATTAAACATGCGATAGAATTAGGTGTGAGCAATAATAAACCGATTAAGATTTTAATAGATGCGGGAATTTATAATGAACAGATTATTCTTAATGATATTCATGGATTAGAACTTGAGGGAGAAAGTTGTGCAAATACAATTATTGAATATCAGGGAGAATATCCAGATTGTGTAATACATGTGGAAGGTGATATTACATTTTCTGATTTGACGATTCGTGAAACAGGAAGCACATATGCAGTGCATGTGGATCCGGTGGATACGGGGGTAAGAGGTTGTATAACTTTTTCTGATTGCTCGATTAAAGGCGGAACTTGTGCACTTGGATATGGAAGTGGAAATGGAACAGAAGTTCATTTATTGAATTGTGAATTGAGTGCATCTGATAACATTGTTTATGTACATAATTCTCCATTTTCCGGATCGGGACAAAAACTTGTAATGAATGGGTGTAGATTTATTCATACAACAGAGCAGACTATAATGAGGGTTGATGATGCGGCTTATTCATATTTTCGTGCGAAAAGCCCTATAGTAATAATAGTGGAAAATAATACATATAATGGAAGTATGATGGGAAGAATTATTTTTCGAAAAGATATTTTTAATGGTGAAGTGCTTGATTATATTCCTAAAAGTGAAGAAAACATAATTCTTTCGCCAGATAATAGAAATAATATTAATATAGTAGGGTTAGAAAGACATTAGAAGTGATTTCTAATAATGCTAATTGATTTTAATACTGGTAGGTATAGGTGGTTTAGAGACTTTTTTAAGTTTGTGTAAGCATAAAATGATATAGAATAGGTAATTGCGAACTTGTTTCTCAATTACCTATCAGGAATTTATGATAAAATTGTCAAAGGCGTATATAGAAGCAGGATACGAAGTGAAGTATATTTCCTTCTGTCAGATGCAGCAGAATGAAGAGGCAATTTGGCAGGTGTGGGAAGCGCTTACGGAAGAAGAACAAAGTCGCACAGACTGCTGTTTTTATAGAGGAAACAATTTAAAAGAATGCATGGAAGCCTATGACGAGGCAGAAATTGTGGTTGGAACGAGATTCCACAGCATCATCCTTGCCGAATTGAAAGGTAAGAAGATGATTCCGGTCATCTATGATCCGAAGACGCTTCACACACTGGAAAGCCAGGAAGTCCACAGATATTACCGGATGGAAGAGTTAAAAGATGCAGATATCAAGGCGGTGATGGCTCAGGCAGAAAGGCTTCCGGAAGAGAAGAAAAAGCAGCTGCAAAAAGAGGCAGAGGGACAGTTTGTATATCTGGGACAGCTGCTTTAAGAGAATATGCATTGATGAAATGTTAAATATGTGTTACAATAAATCAGATATTGAGAAAAAGTAGATTAATAATATGTATAAAACAGGAGGTAATATTAATGAAAGGTATTATTTTAGCAGGTGGTTCAGGAACCAGATTGTATCCGTTAACAAAGGCAGTATCAAAGCAGATCATGCCGGTATATGATAAACCGATGATTTATTATCCACTGTCTACTCTGATGCTGGCAGGGATCAGAGATATCCTGATTATCTCGACACCGAGAGATCTTCCGGTATTCCAGGAGCTGTTTGGTACAGGAGAAGACCTGGGACTGAATATGTCTTATGCAGTACAGGAGTCACCGAGAGGACTTGCAGATGCATTTATCATCGGAGAAGAGTTCATTGGTGATGACAATGTTGCCCTGGTTTTAGGTGACAATATTTTCTATGGACAGAGTTTCTCGAGAATGCTGCAGAATGTAGCTTTAAGAGAAAAGGGAGCAACAATCTTTGGATATTACGTAAGAGATCCAAGAGAATATGGTGTAGTTGAGTTTGATGAAAACGGAAAAGCTGTTTCGATTGAAGAAAAACCAGAGCATCCGAAGTCAAACTACGCAGTACCAGGATTATACTTCTATGATAATGATGTTGTAGAGATTGCCAAGAATGTAAAACCATCTGCAAGAGGCGAGATCGAGATCACAAGCGTCAACAACGCATATCTGGAGCGCGGGGATCTTCATGTAGAGACAATGGGACGTGGTTTCGCATGGCTGGATACAGGAAACCATGATGCACTGCTGGATGCGGCTGATTTCGTGGCTGCTTTCCAGAAACGTCAGGGACTTTACATTTCCTGCATCGAAGAGATTGCATATAAAAAAGGATTTATCTCAAAAGAGCAGCTGTTAAAGCTTGCACAGCCTTTATTAAAGACGAATTACGGTAAATATTTAGTAGAAGTAGCAGAAGGACTGTAGAATTTATGCAGAGAATAAGGAGCGGTAAAAATGGGAAAAATTAAAGTAGAGACATGTGATATTGAAGGATTAAAGATTATTACACCAACTGTTTTCGGAGACGAACGCGGTTATTTTATGGAGACTTATAATTACAATGATTATAAAGAAGCCGGAATTGACATGGAATTCGTACAGGATAACCAGTCAAGTTCTAAGAAGGGTGTTCTGAGAGGACTGCATTTCCAGATTAACTATCCACAAGACAAGCTGGTAAGGGTTGTAAGCGGAGAAGTGTTCGACGTGGCAGTAGACTTAAGAAAAGGTTCTAAGACATATGGAAAATGGTTCGGTGTTCTTCTGTCAGCAGAAAATAAAAAACAGTTCTTTATTCCGAAGAACTTTGCACACGGATTTCTGGTATTGTCTGATTCCGCTGAGTTCGCATACAAATGTACAGACTTTTATCATCCGAATGATGAAGGCGGTCTGGCATGGAACGATCCGGAAATCGGCGTAGAATGGCCAATTCCGGAAGGAATGGAACTGACAATTTCAGAAAAAGATCAGAAGTGGGAAGGCATTTGTTCACTGAAATAATGCCATATTGGAGGTAAATGTTAGTGGTAACTTATATACATAATTTCCTTGCATATAAGAATTTGTTAAAAGAGCTGGTGCGCAGGGATGTTAAGACAAAGTACCGTCGTTCTGTACTGGGAATGTTATGGTCTGTTCTGAATCCATTGGGAATGATGATCATCATGTCCATCGTATTTTCCCATGTATTCCGGTCCAATATTGAGAATTTCCCGGTTTATCTGATGTGCGGACAGGTGATCTTTAACTTTTACAATGAAGCAAGTACGGTTGCGATGAGTTCGGTTCTTGGAAATGCATCATTGATAAAGAAGGTGTATGTACCGAAATATCTGTTCCCGGTATCGAAAGTATGCTCGTGTTTTGTTAACCTTGTGACATCGTTTATTGCACTGGTGATCGTTATTGTTGCAACAGGAACAAAACTCAGCTGGACGGCATTGCTGGTATTTATTCCGGTTATCTATGTGTTCGTATTCTCGCTGGGAATGGGACTGATGCTGTCTGCACTTGTAGTTACATTCCGTGACCTGCAGCATCTGTATGGAATACTGATCACAGCATGGATGTACATGACACCTATTTTCTATCCGGTAGATATGCTGCCAGAATGGGTTGCCGATCTTGTAAGACTGAACCCGCTGGCGAATTTCATTGAGATGTTCAGAGATGTTATCTTATATAATGTCGTTCCGAGCGGTATCCTGCAGGCGAAATGTATCGTTTCGTGTGTGGTGGCACTCGGACTTGGATTCTGGATATTCTACAAACAACAGGATACTTTCATTTTGAAGGTATAGGAGGATGAAAATGGACAATTCGATAATTGATGTAAATGATGTGTCGATTATGTTTCGGTTATACCGGGAAAATGTTGATAGTTTAAAAGAATTTGTTGTAAAAAAAATAAAACGCCAGATCGCATATGATGAGTTCTGGGCGCTGCAGAATATTGATTTTCATGTAGGAAGAGGAGAAGCAGTCGGACTGGTGGGACGTAATGGTTCCGGAAAAAGTACACTGCTGAAAACCATTGCGGGTGTGTTAAAGCCTACGAAAGGCTCAGTTGCGGTAAAGGGAACGGTTGCTCCTATGATAGAGCTTGGAGCCGGATTCGATATGGATCTGACCGCAACAGAGAATGTATTTCTGAACGGTGCGATCCTGGGATATCCGAAAGAGATGCTGGAAGAAAATATGCAGAAGATCATCGACTTTTCGGAACTGAAGGATTTTATGGATGTACCGATCAAGAACTTTTCTTCGGGAATGTTCGCACGTCTGGGATTTGCGGTAGCGACAATCTATACACCGGACATTCTGATCGTTGATGAAATCCTGTCTGTAGGTGACTGGCAGTTCCAGGAAAAATGCCACAGAAGAATTCAGGAAATGCTGGAGCAGGGAACGACTTTATTATTTGTGTCGCACAGTATGGACCAGGTGAAAGAAGTCTGCAACCGTGCAATCCTGCTTGATCATGGTCATGTGATCATGGATGACAAGGTTGAAAAAGTGTGTGACAGGTTTGAATAAAGAGTAGAAAGGCTGAAAATATGTTAATAGATAATTCGAACGCAAAGCGTCTTGCAATTTTCTTTTTCTATGACAGAAGAGGAATCGTGGACAGCTATGTTCCGTATCTTTTAGAAGATTTGAAGAAAAATGTTTCCGAAATATTTGTTGTATGTAACGGGAAACTGAAAGAAGAAGGAAAAAAAGAACTTGAAAAATATGGAAAAGTCCTGGTAAGAGAGAATAAAGGATTCGACGTATGGGCTTATAAGACAGCTCTGGAAACTTATGGGTGGAAGAAGCTGGAAGAATTTGATGAAGTTATCATGCTGAACAATACGATCATGGGTCCGGTATATCCGTTTGCAGAGACATTTGAAAAGATGGATGCAAAGAATCTGGATTTCTGGGGGTTAACCAAGTACTTTAAGATCAAAGGCGATCCGTTTGGATATTCACCATACGGATATCTTCCGGATCATGTGCAGTCTCACTGGATCGCATGCAGAAGATCACTGGTTTCCAGCAAAGAATTCCAGGATTACTGGAATAATATGCCGATGATCGAAGATTATGCACAGGCAGTTGGAAAGCATGAGTCGATTTTTACAAAAACATTCGCCGATATGGGATATAAATGGGATGTATCGGTAGAGATGGATGACCTTCGTAATTACAGCGGCTATCCGCTGATGATGTGTCCGAAGAAACTGCTGGAAGAACGCAGATGCCCGATTTTCAAAAAGAGAAGTTTCTTCCATATGGAAGAGGACTTCTTGAGAAATACGGCGGGAGAACAGACGAGCGAGTTGTTCGATTATCTGCGCTATGAGACAGATTATGATGTGGATATGATATGGGATACGATCTTGAAAAATTATCATCAGTCTGATATTGTAAAAAATCTGAATCTTGCATATATACTTCCGACCAATCAGTATAACAAAGAATTACTGGAAGAGCAGACAAAGAAGAACAAGATCGCACTGGTGATGCATCTGTATTTTGAAGATCTGCTGGAAGAGTCTTACCGTTATGTGTCTTCTATGCCGGAAAGTGCGGATATCTATCTGACAACAGATACGGAAGAGAAGAAGGCGGCAATCGAGAAAGTATTTGCAAAACTTCCGTGTAATAAACTGGAAGTAAGAGTGATAAAGAACAGAGGCCGTGATGTCAGCAGCCTTCTGGTCGGCGTCAAAGATGTGATCATGCAGTATGACATTGCATGTTTTGCACATGATAAGAAGACTGCACAGGTGAAGCCGGGAACCATAGGTGCATCCTTCGCATATAAGTGTTTCCAGAATACACTGGCAAACAAGATGTATGTGGCGAATGTGATCAATACATTTGTGAACAACCCGAGGCTTGGTATTTTGTCTCCGCCAGAGCCGAATCACAGTACATTTTTTACCACGATCGGATTTGAATGGGGACCGAACTTTGATGTGACCAGAAAATTGGCGAAAGATCTCGGACTGCATGTACCGATGAATGTAATGGCACCGCCGGTGGCACCTCTTGGAACAATGTTCTGGTTTAGACCTGCTGCTTTGAAACCGCTGTATGCGAAGGACTGGGAGTATGAGGATTTCCCGCCGGAGCCAAATAAGATTGACGGAACACTGTTGCATGCAATCGAAAGAATCTATCCGTTCGTTGTACAGGAAGCAGGATATTATCCGGCAATCGGAATGACAGACAAATTTGCGGCAATTGAATATAATAACCTCCGCTATTATCTGAGAGGATACAATCAGGTTATAGTAAATCATGGAATCGGACCATATCATGATGAGATGGTTGCAAGAGTGAACCAGGTGTTCGCACTGCGTGGTTCTTTCAAAGCAGTCTTCAAATTCAGAATGAAGGCATATTTAAAACAGTATCTGCCTGAAAAAGCATATAAAAAGCTGAAGAAAAAATGGAAAAAAATGAAAGGAATTCAGGATGTGAGTTCCGTTGAAATAAAAGAAAATTAATCAAAAAGAGGCGGTTGATTGTGTGTATCGTTTCTCCAAAGTTGTATTAAAAAAACTAATTTTGGAGAAGCGATATTTTTATTCGTGAAAAATAGGAATTGTTTGGTTGGAGTTGTTTTGGGCAGGTAGATTAGTTAGCATTGTTTAGTTTATTTACTTTATATTATAAGATTGAATATTGCTGAAATGTTAAGTATATGTTACAATTAATCAGATAAATAGAAATAAACTACAAGAAGGTGTTCGAATGAATAATAAAATAGATTATGTGAATTTGATGAAAAAAGTTTCTCCTTATAATATAAAAAAAGGAATTCTATACCTGAGACATTATGGTCTGAAAGGCTTTTGGATAAAATTGACAGAACGGTTTCAGAAGAGCGAGATTGATTATAAAGAATGGCTTGAGAAGAATATGCCGACTAGGCAGGAGCTGGACAGACAGGCGAAGCATAAGTTCAAGTATGCACCGAAGATCAGTATTCTGGTGCCGGTGTATAATACTCCGGAGACATTCTTAAGGCAGATGATTGAGTCGGTTCAGAAACAGACTTATGAAAACTGGGAACTTTGTATCGCAAATGCCAATCCCGGCAATGAACAGGTAAAAGCAATTTTAAAAGAATATGCAGAGAACGATGCAAGAGTGAAAGTGACAGATGTACCTGAGAATGAAGGAATCGCGCAAAATACAAATAAGGCATTGAAAATAGCAGAAGGTGCGTTTATCGGCCTGCTGGATCATGATGATGTGCTTGCGGAAAATGCACTGTATGAAGTTGTAAAAGAACTGAATAAAGTAGTAGATACAGATGTAATCTATACAGATGAAGATAAGGTCTCAACGGCAATGGACGAGTATTTCTCCCCGAACTTCAAACCAGACTTTAATTTGGATATGCTGCGGTCAAATAATTATTTCTGTCATTTCTTTGTGGCAAAAAAAGAATTGATTGAAGCTGTAGGCGGATTCAGAGGAGAATATAACGGTGCGCAGGATTATGACCTTTTTTTGCGTTGCATAGAAAAGGCAGAAAGAATAGGTCATATTCCAAAGATCCTTTACCATTGGCGCGTGCATCAGGAGTCTACTGCGGACAATCCGCTTAGCAAGATGTATGCGTATGAAGCGGGAAAGAAAGCGATTGAACAACATCTGAAAAGATGTGGCGTAATGGCAAAAGTGTCAAAGACGGAAAATCTGGGATTTTATAGGGTGAAGTATCAGCAGGAGGGAAATCCGGTGGTTTCTATTCTGATACCAAATAAAGATCAGAAGGAGACACTGGATCAGTGCCTGAAATCAATTGAAGAACATACTGATTATGAGAATTATGAGATTATTATCATTGAGAATAACAGTACAGAAAAGGAAACGTTTGAATATTATAAGCAGATAAGGAATCCGAAGATCCGTGTGATAGAATGGAAAGACGAGTTTAATTATTCGGCAATCAATAATTATGGTGTCAGAAACGCAAAAGGCGAATACCTGTTGTTCCTTAATAATGATATAGAAGTAATTCACAGTGATTGGCTTAGGGAAATGCTTTCTAATTGTCAGAGAGAAGAAGTTGGAGCAGTAGGAGCAAAATTATATTATCCGGATAACACAGTTCAGCATGCAGGTGTGATTGTTGGCATCGGTGGTGTTGCAGGAAGTGTATTTGTCGGACTGAAGCGGGGATATACAGGATATATGCACAGAGCATCGATCCAACAGAATCTAAGCGCAGTAACTGCAGCGTGTATGATGGTGAAAAAGCCTGTTTTTGAAGAAGTTGGTGGATTTGAGGAAAAATTGAAGGTTGCATTTAATGATATTGATTTCTGTCTGAAGATCAGAGAAAAAGGATATTTGATCGTATATGATCCATACGTGGAACTTTATCATTATGAATCCAAGACAAGAGGAGCAGAAGATACGACGGAAAAGATCCGCAGATTCCAGAGTGAAATTGAATATATGAGAAGTCACTGGAATTCTATTTTGAAAAATGGAGATCCGGCCTATAATCCGAATCTTTCATTGAAAAAGTGGGATTATTCGTTGAGGGTAAATTAATGGAAAAAGAGAGATATAAGGTTACGATTGTAATACCGAATTACAAAGGAAAAGAATATTTGGGACAATGTGTAAAAAGTTTGTATACAGAAGATGAAATAAGGAAAGAAATTATTATAGTAGATAATGCGTCTAATGATGGAAGCCTGGAAGAGGTGGAAGCAAATTTCCCAGAAGTGAAATGTATCCGACTGGAAAAGAATTATGGGTTTTGCAGGGCTGTAAATGTAGGAATCCAGAATGCCTCTGCGCCGTATGTGATCCTGCTGAACAATGATACCGTGATCAAAAAGGATTTTGTGAAGAATCTGACAGTGGCAATTGAAAAAGATGACAGTGTATTTTCAATTGAACCGAAGATGATTCAATATCAGAATCAGAAGTTGATAGATAGTGCAGGAACCTATTACAATGTCTTTGGTTGGGCATTTGCGAGAGGAAAAGATAAAACAGTGACACATTACCGGAAAAAGAAGAAGATTTTTGCGGCGTGTGGAGGTGCTTCTATTTATAGAAAAGCTGTGTTCGACCAGATTGGTCTGTTTGATGAAAGACATTTTGCTTATCTGGAAGATATTGATGTAGGATATCGTGCAAAAATCAATGGATATAAGAATCTCTATGAGCCGTCTGCAGAAGTTGTTCATGTGGGAAGTGCATCCAGTGGTTCGAGATATAACGAATTTAAAATAAAGCTTTCTTCAAGAAATAACGTATATCTTGTATATAAAAATATGCCGTTGGTACAGAAAATTATAAACAGTCCAACCTTATTTTTCGGGTTTCTGATCAAATATATTTTCTTTATGAAAAAGGGATATGGGAAAATTTATCTGAAAGGGCTGACGGAAGGAATGAAAATGTGCCGTAAGCAGGACAAAGTAAGCTGGAACAGGAAACATCTGAAGAATTATTTGAAAATCCAGCTGGAATTATGGAAAAATATATTTGTACTGCTCGAATAGAAAAGAATAAAGTTGGTGAATAAAATTGATCAAAGAAAATCAAAGTTTTTTAAATAAGTTACATGTTGTGCTGGATGCACTGGTAATTGCAATCTCATATGTACTTTCATGGTATCTGAGATTCAGAAGTGGAATCTTTGAAATGGATGCATGGTATTTTTCCCTGCAGGTATATATGAGCGTGCTGATATTTATCATACCGGGATATCTGTTACTGTATTATATATTTCAGCTGTATACACCAAAGAGAGTCAGAGGAAGAAGACTGGAAGCGTGGAACATCCTTCAGGCAAATACGATAGGATTTCTGGTATTCATACTTGTCCTTTATTTCAGACATCAGGCAGATTTCTCGAGAACTATGATATTCGTATTTTACTGTATCAATATCTTTCTAGAAGTGGTGGAAAGAAATATGATCAGAATGGGACTTCGTAAGATTAGAAGTCAGGGATTCAATCAGAAACATGTTCTTCTGATTGGATACAGCCGTGCTGCAGAACAATATATAGACCGTGTCCTGGCAAATCCAGACTGGGGGTATAGTATAAGAGGAATTCTTGCGGATAATATACCGAGAGGAACAGAGTATAAGAAAATTAAAGTACTTGGAAGAATTGACAATCTGGAGATTGTCCTTCCGGAAAACAAATTGGACGAGATTATTATTACATTAGGCCTTTCAGAATACCACAAATTGGAAAGAATTGTAAAAATGTGTGAAAAATCGGGAGTGCATACAAAGTTTGTGCCAGATTATAACAATGTAATCCCGACGAAACCATATACAGAAGACCTGCATGGACTTCCAGTAATAAATATCAGAAGAGTTCCACTCAGTGATCCGTTGAATAAATGGATGAAACGGGGGGTAGATATTTTGGGGGCTTTGGTAGCAATTGTGATATTTTCCCCAGTTATGATCGTGACAGCGATTATGATCAAAAGAACATCTAGCGGTCCGGTTATCTTTTCCCAGGAAAGAGTAGGATTACAGAATAAACCATTTAAGATGTATAAGTTCAGGTCGATGGTGGTACAGGATGAAAAGAAAGAAAAGAAGGGATGGACGACAAAAGATGATCCACGAGTGACAACGGTTGGGCGTTTTATAAGAAAAACAAGTATTGATGAATTACCACAGCTGTTTAATGTGTTAAAGGGAAATATGAGTCTTGTCGGTCCAAGGCCGGAAAGACCACAGTTTGTGGAAAAATTCAAGGAAGAAATTCCGCGGTATATGATCAAGCATCAGGTGCGGCCAGGACTTACAGGATGGGCTCAGGTAAATGGATACCGTGGAGATACATCCATACAGAAAAGAATCGAACATGATTTGTATTATATTGAAAATTGGACATTAGGACTTGATTTTAAAATAATTTTTCTGACATTTTTTAAAGGGTTTATAAATAAAAATGCCTATTAGCTTTAAGGAGAAGTTATGAGTAAACGTAAAAAGAAGAAATTAACGAACAGACAGCAGGAAATACGAAGAAAAAGACTGAAAAAGCGGAAGAGACGCAGAAGACTTGTAATCATAATAGAAATCATTATTTTGCTGTTGTTAGGTATATATGCATTTGGTATGTTTAAGCTGGGTAAGCTGAATCATACTAGCTTAAGCGGAGTGAAAAACAATGGATTAAGGCAGACCGGATATACGGATATTGCATTATTTGGATTGGATTCAAGAGGAAAAGATCTTGGAGAGGGAAACCGCAGTGATACGATTATGATAGCCAGCATTAATAATGAAACTAAAAAAGTGAAGCTGGTGTCTGTTTATCGTGATACTATGTTGAAACAGAATGGGAAACATTACGATAAGGCTAATGCGGCATATTCAATTGGAGGACCGAAAGCAGCTATTAATATGTTGAATGAAAATCTAGATTTGAATATCAAAGATTATGTGAGTGTAAATTTTCTTGCGCTGGCAGATGTGATTGATATGGTTGATGGAATTGACGTGGATATGACGTATGAAGAAGTTGTGCATATGAATAATTACTGTGTGGAAACTTCTAAAGTGACAGGAAAAAAGTATAAAAAAATAAAACCGGAAGTTGCCGGAACATATCGTCTGAATGGAGTACAGGCGGTATCTTATGCGAGAATCAGATATACAGAAGGCGGAGATTATAAGAGGACAGAACGCCAGAGATTGGTCCTTGAAAAGACGATGAACAAAATGAAAACACAGGATTTGGCAACCATTAATAAAATTGTTGATAAAGTTTTGCCGGAAGTATCAACCAGTTTTTCCGCAAAAGAAATTATCAGTTTGGCATCAGGAGCGTTTAGTTATGAACTGGGTAAGACAACCGGATTCCCATTTAATCTAGAGACACCAGATAAGATACCGGGATATAGCGGCTCTTACATTATCCCAAAGGGATTGGAAGCAAATGTAGTTGAACTGCATAAATTCTTATACCCAGATGAAAAGTATAATCCAACAAAGACAGTAACACAAATTAGTGATACGCTGGTTGAGATGACAGGGGTTGACACTGACAAGAATGCAAAAGGAACTTCGGAATAGAAAGATGAAAAAAGGATATAGAAAAGAAAAAATTCTCCTAATAGCACCGGTTTTTTTTGAATATTATCAGGACATCATGAATAAAATGGAAGAATTGGGATATCAGGTGGATTATATTTGTGATGCACCGGGAAATTCAAATCTATTAAAAGCAGTGGGAAGGGTCAATAAAAAATTGCTCATACCATTGACGAAAAGATACTATAAACAGGAGATTAAACCCTGTATAGAGAATAAAAAATATAAATATGTAGTCCTTATTGCAGGTATGACTTTTTCTTTATCATTATCAATGGTGGAAGACATAAAAAAAATGAATTTGGATGCAAAATGGGTTATGTACCAATGGGATTCGGAAGAAAATCTTCCATATTGCAAATCTATCCATGCTTTTTTTGATAAGGTTTATTCATTTGATGATCGGGATTGTAAAAGAAATAGTATGTATTACTTTATGCCATTATTTTATCTGGATTGTTATGGTAAGATAAGAAAAAAACAAAAAAACGAGGTAAAGTATGACTGCTGTTATGTGGGGACTGCACATCTGAAAAAATATAAAGATGTAAAAAATATGACAGATGAACTAAAAAAAAAGTTGCCTGTGCAGTACATTTATCATTATATGCCTTCAAAGTTAAAATATTATTATCAGAAAATAATATCGGCAGATTTTAGAAAAGCAAAGAAGAAAGAATTTTACTTTAAAAAACTTACGAAACAAGAAATTGTAAATCTATATGAAGTATCCAGATGTGTTTTAGATGCGCCGCAGGATAATCAGTCAGGGCTTACGATGCGGACAATAGAATGTCTTGGAGCAGGGAAAAAGCTAATAACTACAAATAAACATATTAAAGAGTATGATTTTTATAGAGAAGAAAATATTTTGGTTATAGATGGGACAATTGACTGGAACAGTAGCTTTTTTTCGGATGAATATGTAGAACTATCAGAAAAAATCTATAAAAAATATTCTATTGAGAACTGGGTGAAAGAATTACTGACATGTTAAAATATGATGTAGTATGTTGAAATTTAGAAAAAAATAGGTTAATATGTAAAAAGGTTTGTGTTGAATTAGGATAAATGCGGAAAGGATATGAAATATGGCAAGAAATACAAAAAGAAAAGTTCGGCATAGAGGTCGCAGACGTAAGAAAGGATTTGCGACTTGGTCGATTGGAAAAAAAATAGGTGCTATTTTAGGTGGGACATTTCTTTCTGTTGCTATAATCGGAACTGTAATAATAGCCAGTAAAATGAATAAGTTAGAAAAGGTATCTTTGGATACAGATAAGTTAAATATTTCAGATGAAGTACAACATGAAGAAGGGTATACAAATGTTGCGCTGTTTGGTTTGGACTCACGTGAAAATGATTTGGGGAAGGGAAACCGTAGCGATACAATCATGATTGCAAGTCTGAATAATGATACAAAAGAAGTAAAATTAGTATCAATTTATCGTGATACATTATTAAAATTAGATGATGACAGTTACAATAAAGCAAATGCAGCATATTCGTTTGGGGGTCCGGAAGGAGCAGTCTCAATGATTAACCGTAATTTGGATATGAATATAGAAAAGTATGTAACGGTTAACTTCAATGCTTTGGTAGATGTAATAGATGCGATAGGCGGACTGGATTTGGATCTAACACATGATGAAGTTGTGCATATGAATAACTATTGTGTAGAAACTTCAAAAGTTACAGGAAAGAGTTATGAAAAAATTGAACCGGAAGTAGAGGGAACATATCACCTAAATGGTGTGCAGGCTGTTTCGTATTCGAGAATTCGTTATACTGCAGGCGGTGACTTTAAGCGTGCGGAACGTCAGCGCCTGGTATTACAGAAAATAGCAGACAAGGCTCAGAATATGAGCGTCGGAACTGTTAATAAGATTATAGATAGTGTATTTCCGCAGATTTCAACCAATTTTACTTTAGCTGAGATGATTGGATATGCAAAAAATCTCACAAAATATAAATTGAGTGATTCTCTTGGGTTCCCGTCCGAGAATACAACAGACATGTTAAATGAGGTGGGGAGTGTTGTTATTCCAAATACATTATCTTCGAATGTTTTAGAGGTGCATCAATTTTTATTTGGAAACGATGAATATACAGTATCCAGTACGGTTCGGGAAATTGAAAATGGTATTACGGAGAAAGCGACTGATAAAGCTAAGAGTGGTACTAAACTAGAGGATGATGAAACACCCGGAACAAAAGGATATTCAAATAACGCAGCTTCGGAATCAGGTACAACAAGAAAATCTTCTGAAAGTAGCGGAAATAGTTATGGCTCAGGTACGACTACCGGAAATACTTCAAATAACTATTCATCAGGATCGTCAGCGACAGGAAATACAACAGGTGGAACAACTTCTGAAACAGGCGGAACGGCATCTGGAGCCGGTGGCATATCAGGAAGTGGTAGCGGAACAACTTCTGGAACAACAGAAGATACAGAATAAACAATAAAAGAAAAAGGGGTAAGTTACATGAGAAAAATAAGAAAACTGGTTGTAACATTCTTAACAATATGTCTGATTTGTTCATGTTTGTCTGTGATAACAGAAGCGGCAACAGCTGAATTGCGTTTTGCTGATCCATCAACGACAGTTGGTGCAGAAGTAGATGTCAAAACTAAATTGTCTTCTACGTCATCGATGAAATCGATGGAAGCAACCTTAACATATGATAAAAGTGAATTAAAGTTTATCAGTGGAGATAATGCTACAGCATCGGACGGAAAGATTACAATTTCATGGACAGGAACCGGAACAACTGCAGAATTTAATCTTAAATTTCAAGCACTGAAGGAAGGCACAGCCAAAGTGGAAGTGGCAAATGCTGCAGGTACTGCAACAGATGGGACAACGTTGGATATCACTCAGGGGAGTTCAGCTATTACAATTGGAGCCGGAGATCCATCTTTGATTCAAGATGATACGGAGAGTCAGGATACAGAGACAACAGTAGCAACAAATGGAAAAACGGTAAAAGTTAACGGGAAAAAATATATTGTCAGCAGTGATTTTTCAGAAGAATTAATTCCAGAAGGATTCCAAAAAGGAGAGATGTCTTTTGAAGGATCAAACTATACTGTAATTACGCAGGAATCAAGTGGGATTAATGCGATGTATCTGACAGAGAAAAGCAGTGGAGATTCCGATTTCTTTTTATACAATAGTGATGACGGTTCTTTTTCTCCATTTGAGGAAGTAGAAATTGCAAAAGACCGTTATATCATTCCTTTAATGGATGACGGAAAGGTCAGTTTACCAAGTCAATACCAGAAAACAACGCTTACATTAAATGGAAAAGAGTTTGACACATGGCAAGACACAAAAGAAGCAGAATATTATGTTGTTTATGCTTTGAATTCGGATGGAGAAAAAACAACATACCGTTACGATACAACAGATGGAACATACCAGAAATTCACACCGTCTTCAACAGGAAGAACAACATCAGATAGTAAGTCAGACAATGGGAAAGGTCTATGGGGAAAAATTCTTGATTTCATAGAAAATTTCCTTGATATTGTAGTAATATTTGCAATTATATTGATCCTTGTACTGTTGTTTGTATTTATTATAACTGCTGTGAAACTCCACTACAGAGATCTTGAATTAGATGATCTTTATGATGAATATGGGATTGATATGGATGAAGAAGAGGAAATCCTGAAAGAGAAAAAAAAGGCGGCAAAGAAAAAAGAAAAAAATAAAAAATCTTCAAATATGTCATCAAAAAAATATTATGGAGAAGACGAATTTGAAGATTATGAGGATGATTTCGATGATGAGGATCCATGGGTGACAGAAAATATTGCAAAAGCAATGGAGCACAAGCCTGCTAAGAAACAATCAGCAAGGCAGAAAAAGCCAGCAAGACGCACAGAACCTGAAAGAGAAAAGAAACCATCCCAAGGCGTCCGTGCCTTAGACGAGACAGGTCCGGCAATCCGTAAACCTGTTAAGAAGATCAATCTGGAGGATACCAATGATTTTGAAGCCTTTACCCCTCTGGATGAAGAAGCATTTGACAACTTCGAAGGCTATTATTCAGAAGATGATGATTATGATCTGTTCGGAGCAGGTTGTGATGATGACGATCTGTTTGATGCGACAGCAGATCTTTTGAGTAATCATCCGGAAAAGAGAAGAAGTCATGCGGAGATGGATGATACATTCAAAATGGATGTGATTGATCTCGATTAAAATAGGATGAATAGAATGAACCGGTTTGCAGAAATCAGAAAGAAATTGATGGAAGCAAACCGGTTTGTTTTTTATTTTCAAGTGTTCCTGACAAGCTTTTTGAGTGTAGAAAATGTATACCCCATCTCCTCCCACTTTGCAAGCAGCTCATCCAGAATCTCGCCATTGGTTCTGGAGGTGTTATGCAGCAGCACGATGGCACCCGGATGGATCCGTCCGAGAAGCTTGTCAAAGGCTTCTTCTTTGGATGGCTGCGCGTCGGCCAGCCAGTCAACGTAGGCAAGACTCCAGAAGAAGGTATGATACCCCATGTCTTTTGCCATCTGCAGATTTTCAGTACTGTATTTTCCCTGTGGCGGCCGGTAGAAGCGGGTCATGGATTTGCCTGTGATATCTTTATACAGAGCTTCCACACTCTTAAGTTCTCTGGAAAATGTCTCCTTTGTTGCAATCTGGGACATGTCGGGGTGATGGAAAGTATGGTTGCCGATGGTATGACCTTCTTTTAACATCTGCTTTACCAGCTCCGGATTATCACGCAGAAAGTTTCCGACAACAAAAAATGTGGCTTGAACGTTGTGCCGTTTTAAAGCATTTAAGATAGCCTGTGTGTTTCCGTTTTCATAGCCGCAGTCAAAAGTGAGATAGATGACTTTTTTATCCGTCTTTTGTGCATAGTAGGCGTGATATTGCTGAAGCTCATCGAAAGATGCATTACCGACAGGAACTTTGCCTTCCTCCTGAAAGCTGAGACCCCAGTTTTCGGCAGCCGGCAGAATCGTGGAGAGGGGATTGCCGGAAGTCGAGGCTGTCGGAACTGTGCCGGAGGAAGCTGCATTACCGGATGGACTTTTATCATCTGTTCTGACAGACGCAGGCGGAAAGAGCCGGGCAATCTGTCCGCCTGCAAAGAAACAGAATGAAAAGAAGAATAAGAGGATCAATGGTTTGTAATTATGTAATCGGGACATAAGAACTCCGCAAGAATCATTTGTTCATATATATATGCAGCGAATACAAAGTTATGACCTGCCTTGCAAATAGCAGGGAATCATAGTAGTATAGGGAAGAAAGAAAAATGGACGGAATTGAATGGAATATGGATGCAAAAATAAATGAACAGGTAAAGAATAAAAAGCAGGATAATCTGATCACTGCGGAGATCAGATATAAAATGACAGCGAAGGGTATGATGATCACTGAATATTACGGAGCGGACACTTGTGTGGTCCTGCCGGATGAGATAGAAGGAGAAACTGTGACCGCACTGGATGATTATGCATTTGCCAGGAATCTGGAAGTGGAAGAGATCTGGCTGCCGGAAGCGTTAAAAGAAGTCGGTCGTTACGCATTCTACCGGTGCAAGAACTTGAAAAAACTGATTCTGGGGAATCAACTGCTCGATATGGGTGGCGGTGCATTGACGGGGTGTCGTCTGGAAGAAGTGGAGATATATTTCCGTGAGGGCAAGAAGAGCTGTCTGAAATCTATTGTAGAAGAGATGCGTTATCAGATTCGTGTAAGCTTATACGGATACAGTTGGAGATGTTGCGCAGAAAAAAACAGTACAGATGAATGGTTGCGGGAAGTCCGGATTCTATTTCCGGAACACTATGAAGAGGCGGTTGAGAACACCCCGGCAAGGATTCTTGAGACACGCCATCACGGTGCGGGAGGATACTACCGCCAGTGCTTTTATAACCGGGAATTAGATTATAAGAAATATGATGAGATGTTCTATCATACGGTTGCGGAGGATACAGAAGAGACGGTGGTGGAGCTTGCACTGAACCGTCTGTGTTTCCCGGAGGAATTGTCGGAGAAGAACAAAAATGTCTACAAAACATACATACGGGAGCATATGGAAACGGTGGCAGCGTATCTGGTAAAGAGAGAAGATATAGAAGGAATCCGGTTCCTGGAGCAGAAGAAGCTGTGGAGTGAACCGGCTTTACAGACAGGTATGGATGTAGCGGCAGAGGGGAACAGGACGGAAAGTCTGAGTGTGCTTATGGATGTCAGAAAAGAGCTGTTCCCGAAGAAGAAAAAAACGTTTGAATTGTAAGGAGAAGAAGCGAAAAATCATATGGCAGATACGAAGAAACGTGTAAAAAATGAAGGAATAAAGAAAGAAACAACAGAACCGGAGGCTGTGTCACAGTCAACTGCCATGCAGGAGCGTATGGAGTCTGTCAGTCAAAAGATCCTGATCACGGCAAGAAATGAGCTTTATATGAAGATGCGTTTCCTAGACGTTGCATTGTCGTGCATGCCATTTATACCGGATACTGGTGCGGACGGCATGGGAACGGATGGACTGTACCTTTATTATGATCCGCAGTATCTGGGGGGATTGTTCAGGGAAGACCGCATTATGGTGAACCGGATCTATCTGCATTTGGTACTGCATGGTATCTTCCGGCATATGCTCCGGAGAAAGGGAAGAGAAGAGCGGATTTATCATCTGGCCTGCGACATTGTGGCAGAATCCATCATCGACGGGCTTCAGTACCGCTGTGTGATGAAGGCCAGGTCACTTCCTAGAAGAGAGATGTATCGGATGCTGAAAAAGAAAATGAAGACACTGACGGCAGAACGAGTATATGAAGTGCTGAAGAAAGAAGAATTCCCGGAAACGAAGCTTGGACAGTTAGAGTCAGACTTCCGTGTGGACGATCATAGCTACTGGCCGAAAGATGAGGATAAGAAGAAGCAGAGCCAGATCGAGAATCAGTGGCAGGACATCAGCGAACGTATGGAGACGGAGATGGAGACATTTTCCAAAGAGGCATCGGAAAGTTCGGGTGGTCTGATCGATCTGGTGAAGGTCGAGAACCGGGAACGGATGGATTACCGGGAATTCTTACGGAAGTTTTCGGTTTTAAAAGAAGAGATGACGGTAGACACGGATTCGTTTGACTATAATTTCTACAGTTATGGATTGTCGTTGTATGGGAATATGCCATTGATCGAGCCGCAGGAGTGGAAGGAAGTCCAGAAGGTCGAAGAATTTGTGATTGTGATCGATACATCAATGTCGTGCTCCGGAGAACTGGTGAAAAAGTTTCTGGAAGAGACATATGGTGTGCTGAGTGAGAACGACAGTTTTTTTCGGAAGGTGAATATTCATATCATACAGTGTGATGACCAGATCCAGACGGATCAGAAGATCACCTGTGAGGAAGAATTGAAATCTTATATGGAGAAGTTAGAATTAAAAGGCGAAGGCGGAACGGATTTCCGCCCGGCATTTGCCTATGTGGACGAAATGATCCGGCAGCATGCATTTGAACATCTGCGGGGGATGATCTATTTTACGGACGGACGTGGAATCTATCCGGCGAAGCGCCCAGTCTACGAGACAGCATTTGTGTTCATGGAGGAAGAATATGAGGACGTGGATGTCCCGCCATGGGCGATCAAGATCATTCTGGAAGAAGGACAGGATCTGTAAGTAACCGGTGAATTATATGGAGGAAAGAAATAAATGGATATAAAGCGAGCAAAGAAAGAAATCAAAGATTCCATCGAGGCATATCTTGCCAAAGATGAGTTCGGGGATTATATGATTCCACAGATCAGACAGAGACCGATTCTTTTGATGGGGCCTCCGGGAATCGGAAAAACCCAGGTCATGGAGCAGGTGGCGAAAGAGTGTAAAGTGGCGCTTGTGGCATATACGATCACGCACCACACCAGACAGAGTGCGGTGGGACTGCCATTTATTGAAAAGAAAGTATATAGCGGAAAAGAATATTCTGTTACCGAATATACGATGAGTGAGATTATTGCCTCAATATACGATAAGATGGAAGAGACCGGATTAAAAGAAGGAATCCTCTTTATCGATGAGATCAACTGTGTGTCAGAGACGCTGGCACCGACGATGCTGCAGTTCCTGCAGTGTAAGATGTTCGGCAATCAGAAGATCCCGGAAGGCTGGATCATCGTGGCGGCAGGCAATCCGCCGGAATATAATAAGTCGGTCCGCGATTTTGATGTGGTGACACTTGACCGCATCAAGAAGATCGATGTGGATGTGAACTATGATGTCTGGAAAGAATACGCATATCAGGCAGATATCCATCCGGCAATCCTTGCATATCTGGAGATCCGCAGAGATTATTTCTATCGCATGGAGACGACCGTGGACGGAAGAGTCTTTGCAACGGCCAGAGGATGGGAAGATCTTTCCCAGCTTCTGAAGACATATGAGAAGCTGGGAAAGAAAGCAGATAGAGAGGTCGTTCATCAGTACATTCAGCATTGGAAGATTGCAAAGGATTTTGCGAATTATCTGGAACTGTACAGAAAATACAAGAAAGATTACGGACTTGAGAAGATCATTGAAGGTGTCTACACAAAGGACACCTTGGAAAGACTGCAGTATGCAGCATTTGATGAGCGTCTCAGTGTAGTTAACATGCTGATCGGAAGACTGGGAACTTGCTTTAAAGATTATTTTCTGAAAGACCGGTTTGTGACGATCTTATATGAATATTTGAAGTTATACAGATCCAATCTGCAGATCGATCTTGTAGTCTGTGAATCGAGGGACAAGTACGAAAAACTCCGGAAAGAAGAGCAGATGACAAAGCAGGAAGATCATGTACGCAAACAGGTACTGGATACGCTGGAATCCTATGAACAGCTTACGAAAGAGGAACATCTGGACGGAGAAGCAGCATTTGAACGTGTAAAGGAATTGTTTGGCAATGAAGTGGCAGGGCGGGAAGAACTGACAGAGCATACACTTGCTGCGCTGGAACACGCATTTGATTTCATGGAAGCTGCATTTGGAGACAGTCAGGAGATGGTCTCTTTCGTGACCGAACTTAACACGAATTATTACAGTATCCAGTTCTTAAAGGAAAATGACTGTGACAAGTATTATCAGTACAATAAGAAATTGTTGTTCGACAAACAGCAGGAAGAGATCCTGTCCGAAATGGATGAGATCGAACAGGATCTGAACACTGTCATAAAATAGTAGTTCATATAACTAATATGTAAGCTTATATCCATAGCGGATTTTCCGGTAGATCTTCCAGACAATGACTGCCGGAAAACTAAGTGCGATATAAAGAGATGACAGTACGCCGACACCTCCGCCGATGATCATAAGAATTAAAATACCAATATTCATAAAAAAGTCCTCCTTGCTGATTCTCTGTTGTTTCCAGATACATTTTATGCATTTTGATGGAGGAACGAAAGAGCCAAAAAGGCTTCTTAACGCCATCTGAACAGTAAATGTTAATTTCTTAACGGAGTTTTAGCAGGAGAAGTACATTTACTTTGAAGACGGCAGGTGTTAGAATAAACAATGAGTAAACTTGAAAAATATAAGATGATGAGGAGAATATATATATGAAATGGAATCAGTTTCGTCTGAAGACGACGACAGAGGCAGAAGATATCGTCAGCAGCATGCTTGCAGATCTTGGAATCGAAGGAGTGCAGATCGAGGACAAGATTCCGCTCACCCAGTCTGACAAAGAGCAGATGTTCGTAGACATCCTGCCGGATATACCGGAAGATGATGGATGTGCATATCTGACATTCTATCTGGACGAAGATGTAGACAAACAGGAACTGTTACTGAAAGTCAGACAGGAATTGGAAGAGATGAGAAGTTACCTGAATGTAGGGGAATGTACGATTGAAGAATCACAGACAGAGGATGTAGACTGGGTGAATAACTGGAAACAGTATTTCCATCAGTTCTATATTGATGACATTCTTGTCATTCCTTCATGGGAAAATGTCGAGGCGAAGGACAGTGACAAGATGGTGATCCATATCGATCCGGGTACAGCATTCGGAACCGGTATGCATGAGACAACACAGCTCTGCATCCGTCAGCTTAAGAAATATGTGACAGAGGATACAGAAATCTTAGATGTAGGATGTGGAAGCGGAATCCTTGGAATGCTAGCATTGAAGTTCGGCGCAAAGCATTCCGTAGGAACGGATCTGGATCCGTGTGCGATCGATGCAACATATGAGAATATGGACAATAACGGAATCAGCAGAGATCAGTATGAAGTCATGATCGGTAACATCATTGATGATAAAGCAGTACAGGACAAGGTGGGATATGAAAAATATGATATTGTAGCAGCAAATATTCTGGCAGATGTACTGGTGCCGCTGACACCTGTGATCATTCATCAGATGAAAAAAGGCGGTATCTATATCACGAGTGGAATCATCGAAGACAAAGAAGATGTGGTAGTAAAAGCTGTGAAGGAGGCAGGTCTGGAAGTCCTGGAAGTCAATCACCAGGGTGAGTGGGTATCTGTAACAGCAAGAAAGAATTAGAGGATCGGCATATGCAGCATTTTTTTGTATCACCGGAACAGGTGAGGGAAGAAAAAATCTATGTAGAAGGCAGTGACGTCAATCATATGAAGAATGTGCTCCGTATGAAGACCGGCGAGGAACTGACCATTGGGGACGGTGACGGGTGGCTCTATTTGTGTGTGGTGGAATCTTACGAAGAAGACATGGCGGTACTTAAGATTCTGGAGAAAAAGAAGGATGAGAGCGAACTTCCGTCAAAAATCTATCTGTTTCAGGGACTCCCAAAACAGGACAAGATGGAACTGATCGTGCAGAAAGCGGTGGAGCTGGGTGTATACCAGGTGATTCCGGTGGCAACGAAGCGTGCAGTAGTAAAGCTGGATGCAAAGAAAGCAAAAAAGAAGGTCGAACGCTGGCAGCAGATCGCAGTCAGTGCGGCAAAGCAGGCAGGAAGAGGCATTATCCCGGCAGTAGGAGAAGTGTGTACCTATGCACAGGCCCTGAAGTATGCAGAGGAACTGGATGTTGTCCTGATCCCGTATGAACTGGCAGAAGGCATGGAAGAGACGAAGCAGATCATTGCAGAGATCCGGCCGGGGCAGTCGGTCGGCATCTTTATCGGACCGGAAGGCGGCTTTGAGAAAGAAGAAGTAGAACAGGCTGTGAAAGCCGGGGCAGAGCCGCTGACACTTGGAAAGAGAATCCTCCGTACAGAGACGGCCGGACTTACAATGCTTTCGGTTCTGATGTTCCATCTGGAAGGGGAGAGACATAATCTAATACTAAGAATGAAGAGTACAGGAAGTGAAGAAATGAAGGAAGTATATCTGGATAATTCGGCGACCACCATGGCATATCGAAGCGTCGGGGAACTGGTGCAGAAGGTTATGTGTGAAGACTATGGCAATCCGTCTTCCATGCATAACAAAGGTGTGGAAGCAGAAAAATATATAAAAGAAGCAAAAGAGACATTTGCAAGACTATGGAAAGTACAGGAAAAGGAAGTGTATTTTACTTCCGGCGGTACCGAAAGTGACAATATGGCATTGATCGGTGCAGCAAGGGCGAACAAGCGTGCAGGCAACCACCTGATCACGTCATCGATTGAACATCCGGCGATCATTAATACCATGCGTTTTCTGGAAGAGGAAGAAGGATTCCGTGTAACCTATCTTCCGGTAGATCAGTATGGAAGGATCCGTCTGGATGCACTGCAGGAAGCACTGTGTGAAGATACGATTCTGGTATCGATCATGTATGTGAATAATGAGGTAGGTTCTGTCCAGCCGATCCAGGAAGCGGCAAGTATCGTAAAGGCATATAATAAAGATATTTTATTCCATGTCGATGCGGTACAGGGATTTGGAAAATATAAGATTTACCCGAAGAAACTTAAGGTAGATATGTGTTCCGTCAGTGGTCATAAAATCCACGGACCGAAGGGTGTGGGTGCTTTATACATCGGTGAAAATGTAAAGATCCGTCCGATCGTTTATGGAGGCGGCCAGCAGCATGATATGCGTTCCGGAACAGAAAATGTACCGGGAATCGCAGGACTTTCTCTGGCAGCAAAGACGATTTACGACAACCTGGATAAGAAGGTAGAGAAGATGAGGAGGCTAAAGCAGCATTTCATCGAAGGCGTGGAAAAGATTGAGAATACGACGATCCACGGATTATATGATGAGACATCGGCACCACATATTATCAGTGTAGGAATCGCAGGTATCCGGAGTGAAGTATTGCTGCATGCGCTGGAAGATAAGGGAATCTATGTATCATCCGGTTCGGCATGTGCATCCAATCATCCACAGATCAGCGGTGTGTTAAAGGGAATCGGCGCAAGGCAGGAGTTCCTGGATGCGACCCTCAGGTTCAGTATGTCAGAATTTACTACGATGGAAGAGATTGACTATACGCTCGATGCACTATATAATATAGTACCGATGCTTAGAAGATATACCAGACATTAAGTAGATCACGATAAAAGAGAAAGAAATCAGGAAAGGAATCAGAAGATGAGATTTCATACATTTTTATTAAAATATGGAGAGATTGGAATTAAGGGAAAGAACCGTCATCTGTTCGAAGATGCACTGGTACGCCAGGTGCGCTATGCATTAAAGGATGTGGACGGACAGTTTGATGTGCATAAGTCACAGGCGAGAATCTATGTGGACTGTGAAGGAGATTACGATTATGATGAGACGGTAGAACATCTGAAAAAAGTATTTGGTCTGGTCGGAATCTGTCCGGTTGTCCGTATGGAGGATAAAGGATTTGAGGAACTGAAGAAAGACGTTGTGGCATATATGGATGAGATGTATCCGGATAAGAACTTCACATTCAAAGTAGAATCCAGACGTGCAAAGAAGTCGTACCCATTGAATTCTATGGAGATCAGCCGTGACCTTGGAGAGGCTATTTTGTATGCATTTCCGGAGAGCGGAATCAAAGTCGATGTGCATCATCCGGATGTCATGGTCAATGTAGAAGTAAGGAATGAGATTTATGTATATTCACAGATTATCCCGGGAGCAGGCGGAATGCCGGTTGGAACGAATGGTTCGGCGATGCTGCTGTTATCCGGTGGTATTGACAGCCCGGTTGCGGGATATATGGTATCAAAACGTGGTGTGAGTCTTGAAGCAACCTATTTCCACGCACCGCCGTATACAAGTGAGCGTGCAAAACAGAAAGTTGTGGATCTTGCGAAGAAGGTAGCAAAATATTCCGGACCGATCAAGCTTCACGTAGTTAACTTTACTGACATCCAGCTTTATATCTATGACCAGTGCCCGCACGATGAACTGACGATCATTATGAGAAGATATATGATGCGTATTGCAGAGCATTTTGCAAAAGAAGACGGATGCTTAGGGATGATCACAGGCGAGAGTATCGGGCAGGTGGCAAGTCAGACCATGCAGAGCCTTGCGGCAACCAATGATGTATGTACGATGCCGGTTTATCGTCCGCTGATCGGATTTGACAAGCAGGAGATCGTGGATGTATCAGAGAAGATCGATACTTACGAGACATCCATCCAGCCATTCGAAGACTGCTGTACGATCTTCGTGGCAAAACATCCGGTAACAAAGCCGAATATTGATGTGATCCGGCGTTCGGAAGAGAACCTGAATGAAAAGATTGATGAGCTGATGAAGCAGGCGATCGAGACTGTTGAGGTCATTGAAGTAAAATAAAAAAAGAGGGCTAAACCCTTAAACAGGTCAGCCCTTTTTCTAAGTAGATCATTTACTTTTTGATTACTGATTAGTCACAAAGATATGGTTTTAACATAGCCATGATCTCATCTACATTATCATCAGCGTGGATGTTCAGATCGATCGGTTTAGAAAGATCTAAGCTGAAGATTCCCATGATTGATTTTGCATCGATGACATATCTTCCGGATACAAGATCAAAATCATAATCAAATTTTGTGATGTCATTTACAAATGATTTTACTTTGTCAATTGAATTTAAAGAAATTTTTACTGTTTTCATTGGAATACCCTCCTTGATTCATTTCTTGTTCTATAGATATATTAAGAGTCAGACGAAGAAAAGTCAAGAAACAAATTGCCAAAGAATTCAGAAGATTTTCGTTAGAAGTTACAACAATGTGTAAAAAAGAAAGGAACAGATACATGAAGAAAGTAGCATTGCATAATCTCGGGTGCAAAGTGAATGCGTATGAGACGGAAGCCATGCAGGAACTGCTGGAAAAGCATGGATATGAGATTGTGCCGTTTCAGGAAGGTGCAGATGTGTATATCATTAATACCTGTACGGTGACAAATATGGCAGACCGGAAATCCAGACAGATGCTGCACAGGGCAAGAAAGATGAATCCGGATTCGATTGTCGTTGCCTGTGGCTGTTACGTGCAGGCCAGAAAAGATGACATCCCGGATGGAATCGATATTGTCATCGGAAATAACAAGAAGCAGAATATTGTCGAGATCCTGGAAAATTATGAGAAAGAGAAAAATCCGGATGCCCAGGCCGGAACACCGGCAAAACAGGAAAAAGCGGCAGAGACTTATCAGGAGATTCTGGATATCAATCACGAAAAAGCGTATGAAGATCTGCATTTAAGCACGGCAGCAGAGCATACGAGAGCGTATATCAAGGTACAGGATGGATGTAACCAGTTCTGTTCTTACTGTATTATTCCATTTGCAAGAGGAAGAGTAAGAAGCAGAAGCCGTGACAGCGTACTTGAAGAAGTAAAGACATTGGCGGCCAACGGATACAAAGAAGTGGTGCTGACGGGAATCCACCTGAGTTCCTATGGAATCGACTGCGATGACAATCTGTTATCCCTGATCCTTGCGATCCACGAAGTAGATGGAATTGAAAGAATCCGCCTCGGATCACTGGAACCAAGAATCATCACGGAGGAATTTGTACAGACGATCGCACAGCTTCCGAAGATGTGTCCGCATTTCCATCTGTCACTGCAGAGCGGATGCAATGCAACACTGAAGCGCATGAACCGCAGATACACTGCAGAAGAGTATTACGAAAAATGCCGACTGCTCCGTAAGTATTTCCGTAACCCGGCACTTACAACAGATGTGATCGTTGGATTCCCGGGAGAAACGGAAGAAGAATTTGCCGAGTCAAAAGCATTTGTAGATAAAGTGGATTTCTACGAGACACACATTTTCAAATATTCCAGAAGAGAAGGAACAAAGGCCGCAGCAATGAAAGACCAGGTTCCGGATCAGATCAAGGCTGTAAGAAGTGCGGAACTTATAGAACTGAGCCATAGAAAACAGGCCGCATACGAAGAAAGACTGATCGGAACCACGCAGGAAGTTCTGATCGAAGAGAAAATTATACGCAACGGAGAAGAATTACAGATTGGTCACACAAAGGAATATGTGAAAATTGGTGTAAAAAATCCGAATAATCTTATTAATCAGCTTGTAAATGTAGAAATTGAAAACCAATTACAAATATTGCATTGAAATTTAAGATTTAATCATGTAGAATAAAATTGAAATATTTTTGGAGGACGTGATTACATGAAAAATATGACAAATACCCAGTTTTTCCAGGTGGAAAGTGGACCGCAGATCAGTGCAAAAGATATTCTGGAAATCGTATACAAGGCATTGAGTGAAAAGGGATATAATCCGGTAAATCAGATCGTAGGATACATTATGTCCGGCGATCCGACTTATATCACAAGCCATAACGGAGCCAGAAGTCTGATCATGAAGATGGAAAGAGATGAACTGGTAGAAGAGATGCTCAAGACGTATATTGAGCATAATGAGTGGGAATAATGACTATGAGAATCATGGGACTGGACTATGGATCTAAGACGGTAGGTGTTGCTGTCAGTGATCCGTTGGGAATTACTGCTCAGGGAGTGGAGACTATATGCAGAAAGGACGAGAACAAGCTCAGAAAGACCTGTGCGCGTATCGAAGCACTGATCGAAGAGTATCAGGTTACGAAGATTGTCCTCGGACTTCCGAAGCATATGAACAATGATATTGGAGATCGTGCGGAAAAATCAATGGCATTTGGTGAGATGTTAAAAAGACGGACCGGCCTGGAGGTCGTGATGTGGGACGAGCGTCTGACCACGGTAGAAGCTGAACGGACTTTAATAGAGAATAAGGTAAGGCGTGAAGACCGTAAGAAATATATTGATAAGATTGCGGCTGTTTTTATATTGCAGGGATATTTGGATTCACTTGCACACACGCCACTGGATTAAGAGGTAGATTGCAGATGGAAAAGATTAAATTCATGTCCGAAGAGATGAATGAAGAAGTAGATTTTTATGTACTTGAACAGACGAAAGTTGGTGGTGTGTCATATATTCTGGTGACGGATTCGGAAGAAGATGATGCAGAATGTCTGATTCTGAAAGACACATCAGGAGAGAGTCAGTCAGAGAGCGTATACGAGATCGTAGAGGATGATGTAGAACTTTCTGCTGTTCTGAAAGTATTTGAAGAACTACTTGAAGATGTAGAGATTGAAAGGTAGTTTGGAATGTCTATCAGTAAAGAGAAGTTTAAAGAAATGCTGAGAGAGAAGGGGTTGAAAGTTACCAACCAGCGTATACTGGTACTGGAGGTCCTTGCAGATCACCGCGATAAGCATCTGACTGCAGAAGATATTTATGAATTAGTAAGAGAAGATTATCCGGAGATTGGGCTGGCAACTATATACCGGACAGTGCAGTTGTTACTGGAAATGCAATTGGTGGATCGTATCAGTCTTGATGATGGATGTGCACGTTATGAAATCGGAGAATTCTTTGATGGAGAAGAAAGACATCATCATCACCATCTGATATGCAGAACATGTGGTAAGATTCTTCCGTTTAAGGATGATCTGTTGGAAGATCTGGAAGATAAGATCGAAGATACCACGGGATTTCATGTGTTAGACCACGAATTAAAGTTCTATGGACAGTGCAGGGAGTGCCAAAAAAGAGGCAGAAAAAAGTAGTGCGGTAAACACGTGGAGGTGTAATTTTGAAAAGAGAAAACAATGGAAAAATGCGTATCATTCCACTCGGAGGTCTGGAAAAGATCGGAATGAACATCACAGCTTTTGAGTATGAAGACAGTATTATTGTTGTAGACTGCGGATTATCTTTCCCGGAGGAGGATATGCTTGGAATCGACCTGGTCATTCCGGATGTCACCTACCTGAAAGATAACATTCAGAAAGTAAAAGGATTTGTAATCACCCATGGACATGAGGACCATATCGGTGCACTTCCTTATGTATTAAGAGAACTGAATCTTCCTATCTATGCGACAAAGCTTACGATGGGAATCATTGAGAAAAAGCTGACGGAACATAATCTGCTTCGCAGTACAAGAAGAAAAGTTGTCAGACACGGACAGTCGATCAATCTGGGACAGTTCCGTATCGAATTTATTAAGACAAACCACAGTATCCAGGATGCGGCAGCACTGGCAATCTATTCACCGGCTGGTATTGTTGTGCATACAGGAGACTTTAAAGTAGATTATACACCGGTATATGGTGATGCGATCGATCTGCAGAGATTTGCAGAGATCGGCAAGAAAGGCGTACTGGCACTGATGTCAGACAGTACCAACGCCGAGAGACCAGGATTTACACAGTCAGAGCGTACAGTAGGTATCACATTTGATCATGTTTTTGCAGAACATAAAGATACCAGAATTATCATTGCAACATTTGCATCAAATGTAGACCGTGTACAGCAGATCATCAATACGGCATGTAAATATGACCGTAAGGTGGTCGTAGAGGGACGAAGCATGGTGAACATCATCCAGGTTGCACAGGAACTGGGATACTTAAATGTTCCGGATAAGACATTGATCGAGATCGACCAGCTTAAGAATTATCCGCCGGAGAAGACCGTTCTGATCACAACCGGAAGCCAGGGAGAATCTATGGCAGCTCTGTCGCGTATGGCAGCAGATGTGCATAAGAAAGTAACGATCATGCCTGGTGATACGATCATCTTCAGTTCGAATCCGATCCCTGGAAATGAAAAGTCTGTATCCAAGGTAATCAATGAACTGACAGCTAAGGGAGCGAATGTCATCTTCCAGGATGCACATGTATCCGGTCATGCATGTCAGGAAGAACTGAAACTGATCTATTCTCTGGTAAAACCGAAATATGCGATCCCGGTTCACGGAGAATACCGTCACCTCAAAGCAAATGCGGGAATTGCCAGAATGCTTGGCATTCCAAAAGATAATATTTTCATCCTGAAATCCGGTAATGTTCTGGAAGTCAGTGAGAAGGAAGCAAAAGTAGTAGACAATGTACACACAGGAGAGATTCTGGTAGACGGACTTGGTGTAGGAGATGTTGGAAATATTGTTCTTCGTGACAGACAGCATCTGGCGGAAGACGGTATTATGATCGTTGTACTGACACTGGAAAAAGGAAGCAATCAGCTTCTTGCAGGTCCGGATATTGTATCGCGTGGATTCGTCTATGTAAGAGAGTCCGAAAGCCTGATGGAAGAGGCAAGAAAAGTCCTTACAGATGCAGTGGAGGATTGTCTGACACATCAGCGCAACGCAGACTGGAGTAAGATCAAGCTTGTGATCCGTGATACGATGAACGATTTCATTTGGAAACGTACCAAGAGAAGACCAATGATCCTCCCGATCATTATGGACGTATAAAAAAAGAAAAAAATGAGCCGCCACATAGTACGAAACCGGCGCCTTCCGACACAGTGTGTGAGGCTGGTTTTGTACAGTGTACGGCTCGTTTCCTTGTAGAATCCTAAGAGAAACTGCAGGAAAGAACAGGTACAACAGTTAGAACAGAGGTAGAGATACTATGATCGTAGATGAACGTATGGTTACATACATCCGGTCGTTGGAACGTCCGGAGAATCCTGTGATAGAGGCAATCGAACAGGAAGCATTGGAAAACTTCGTACCGATCATCCGCAAAGAAACCCAGAGCTTCTTAAAGGTAATGATGTTAATGAACCGCCCGGCCAGAGTGCTGGAGGTGGGCACAGCAGTCGGATTTTCGGCAATCTTAATGAGTGAATATCTTCCGGAAGGAAGCCGTATCACAACAATAGAAAACTATGAAAAAAGAATCCCGATTGCACGAAACAACTTTAAGCGTGCGGGGAAAGAAGAACAGATCACGCTGATCGAAGGGGATGCCCTGGAAGTGATGAAGACCCTGGAAGGTCCATATGATTTTATCTTTATGGATGCGGCCAAGGGACAGTATATCCATTATATGCCGGAGGCAGTAAGACTGCTTGCGGATGGAGGTATCCTGATGTCAGACAACGTATTACAGGATGGGGATATCATAGAATCCAGATTTGCGGTAGAGAGGCGGAACCGTACCATCCACAGCCGTATGCGGGATTACCTCTATGAATTAAAGCACAGCAATGTGCTGGAGACATCGATCATCCCGTTGGGTGATGGTGTGGCACTCAGTATCAAGAAGAAAAAAGAGGAGAAGGAGAATCGATAAGATGAGAAACAGACATCCAGAATTACTGATTCCTGCAAGCAGTCTGGAAGTGTTGAAGACTGCGGTTATGTTTGGTGCAGATGCAGTATATATCGGAGGAGAGGCATTTGGACTTCGTGCAAAGGCAAAGAACTTCTCTATGGAAGACATGAAAGAAGGCGTGCAGTTTGCGCATGAGCATGGAGCAAGAGTTCATGTCACTGTAAATATTCTTGCACATAATGATGACCTGGAAGGTGCGGCAGAGTATTTAAAAGAACTAAAAGAGATCGGACCGGATGCGCTGATCATTGCAGATCCGGCAATTTTTATGCTTGCAAAAGAGATTTGTCCGGAGATAGAAAGACATGTCAGCACACAGGCAAATAACACGAACTATGGAACATTCAACTTCTGGTGGAACCTGGGGGCAAAGCGTGTGGTAACAGCCAGAGAACTTTCATTAAAAGAAATCAGGGAGATCCGTGCGCATATTCCGGCAGAGATGGAGATTGAAAGTTTTATCCATGGGGCAATGTGTATTTCTTATTCTGGAAGATGCCTGCTGAGCAATTTCTTTACGGGAAGAGATGCCAATCAGGGTGCCTGTACACATCCGTGCCGTTGGAAATATTCCGTGGTAGAAGAGACAAGACCGGGCGAATATATGCCGGTGTATGAGAATGAAAGAGGAACATACATTTTCAACTCCAAGGATCTGTGTATGATTGAACACATTCCGGAAATGATCGATGCGGGAATTGATAGTTTTAAGATCGAGGGACGTATGAAGACGGCTCTGTATGTGGCGACGGTTGCAAGAACTTACCGCAAGGCGATCGATGATTATCTGGAGGATCCGAAGAAATATGAGGCGAATATGCCATGGTACAGGGATCAGATTTCGAACTGTACATACCGTCAGTTTACGACAGGATTTTATTTTGGAAAACCGGGTGATGAGAGCCAGATCTACGATAGTAACACGTATATCAAAGAGTACACTTATCTTGGCATTATCGGCGGGATTAAAGATGGCATGTACCGCATCGAACAGAGAAATAAGTTCTCCGTAGGTGAGACTGTCGAGATTATGAAACCGGACGGACAGAATGTAGAAGTAACGGTGGAAAAGATCGTAGATGAGAATGGGCAGGAGCAGGAGAGTGCGCCGCATCCAAAGCAGGTGCTGTATGTGGCATTAAGCGGAGAAGCTTCCGTATATGATATTTTAAGACGCCAGGAAGGTGTAACGGAATAGGGCAGACAAGTAACAGAGAAAGCAGTGATTCAGTGCAAAAATGGAAAAGCACAGAATCACTGCTTTTTGCATAGAATATAATAAATCTGCCTAAGAGGTGCTTTGTCTTGAAGTCATTTCCCCAACCATTGACGGCAGCGGAAGAAAAGTACTATATGCAGAAATATACAGAGGGTGATCTGGAAGCAAAGCACATTCTAATAGAACGGAATCTGCGTCTGGTTGCACATATCGTGAAAAAGTACCAGCCGCCTCCGGAAGAGATGGAAGACCTTCTGTCGATCGGAACCATCGGGCTTATGAAGGCTGTTGTAACGTTTGATTCGGATAAGAGCGCAAGGCTTGCGTCGTATGCAGCAAGGTGCATCGAAAATGAAGTATTGATGTACTTGAGAGGTAAGAAAAAAAGTTCAAAAGAAGTATCTTTGTATGAACCGATCGGAACGGACCGGGAAGGCAATGAGATACAATTATTTGATGTGATTGAGATGAATGAAGAAGATGTCTACCGAAGACTGGAACGTAAGGAAGATGTGATCCGTCTGTATCAGCAGGTGGAATCGGTATTGTCTCAGAGAGAACGAATGGTACTGAAGCTGCGGTACGGCCTGTATAATGAAGAGGAATATACACAGCGGGAAATTGCAGCAATGCTCGGCATTTCCAGATCGTATGTATCAAGAATTGAGAAGAGTGCGATTGAAAAATTAAGAAACTTTTTCACTTCTTAGAAAAGTCTTTAAAAAATCTTTAGAATTCTATATCCGTTATTTTAAGAATCAAAGTCTATACTTAACACCATAAGAAAGAGGCATGCAAAATGGTATGTGAGAAAGGGTGGCAGTTATGAAAGTACTGGTGTTAAGTGGTAGATTTGGAATGGGACATGAGATGGCAGCCAATGCGATCTGCGAACAGTTTCGGAAAATAGATGAACAGGCAGAAATTGAAAAAAAAGATCTTCTGGAAGAGTTATATCCACATATCAGTAAATTCATTTTCGGTGGATTCCGCATGATGGTAGAGCACTGTTACGGGATTTATAATTTTATCTACAAAATGTCCGGAAGGATGAAGGTAGAAATGCGGCCAAGGGGAAAGGCACTCTATAAAAGGTTAAAGAAGATCATGGATGGAGAACAACCAGATGTGATCGTCTGTACACATCCGATGTGTGTAAAAGCAATTGCATCCTATAAAGAAAAGACAGGGCTTAAAACACCACTTGTGACCTGCATCACAGATATCAGTATGCATCCGGAGTGGACAGCATCACAGACAGACATCTATCTTGCTCCGACACAGGAGATCAAAAGGCATCTGATAAAGGAGGGGACCAGGGCGGAAGATATTCTTGTGACAGGAATTCCGGTTCGCCAGCAGTTCCTGGATGCAGATTGCCGTCAGAAATGGGAAAGAAACAGAACACGCAGGGTGCTCATTATGGGAGGCGGACTTGGGCTGATGCCGGATCTGAAAGAATTGCTTGAAAAATTACATAGCATGCAAGGCGTTGAGAGCGTAGTCATTACCGGAAAAAATCATAAGATGTATGAGGAATGGGTGAACCGCTATGAGGATGTGGAAGTACTTGGATACACGGAAAATATCAGCAGATATATGCGCGGAGCAGACCTTGTGATTACAAAAGCAGGTGGAATTACGTTGTTTGAAATTCTGCATAGTCAGGTTCCGCTATTTGTCATCCACCCGTTTCTGGAGCAGGAGATGAATAATGCAAGGTATGCGGCAGAAAAAGGATTTGCAAAAGTCATATGGGGCAGACGTGAAGACTATATTCCGGAACTGGAAAAGCTGTTAAGTGATGAAAAAATGATGGAAGAAATGACCGGGAATGTAAGGCGTGCCTGTAAAGAGATGATAGAAATATCACTGGATGAGGCAGTAGGGATCATGGAAGAAAGGATGACGGCATAATGAATATACCAAAGACTGCAAAACTGGGACTGGCCTGTGCCGCAGCACTGAGTTATAGTGTGATTCCGACGTATTTGCTGAAATACCGTTGGATTTTCAGAAGCAGACAAAGGGCATCCCGGGAAGAGAAGGTTTTGTACCTGACATTTGATGACGGTCCGGATACAGTATATACGAATATATTACTCGATTTTCTGGAGAAGGAACAGATTCCGGCAGCATTTTTCATGGTTGCAGGATCTGCTCGGAAGCATCCCGGGATCGTGGAACGGATGAGAAAGAGCGGATACCAGGTCGGAATACATTCGTTGAGCCACGAAAGTGCGATGCTTTCCGGACCGGGAAGAACCGGCCGGGATGTGAAAGAATCGAAAAAGATTATGGAGAAGATGGATATTGCAGTGAAATGGTACAGACCACCGTGGGGACATCTGAACCTGGCAAGTCTGTTCTGGATACGGAAGCTGCATCTGAATCTGGTATTCTGGGATGTGATGGCACAGGACTGGTCAGCGAAAGAGACCCCGGACAGTATCTGCAATAAGATATTAAGAAGAGTCTTTCCGGGTGCGGTTATCTGTCTGCATGACGGAAGAGGGGAGAATGGAGCACCGGGAAGAACGATAGAAGCATTGAAAAAAGCAATCCCATTGTTGAAAGCGCAGGGGTATGAATTCAGAAGGATAGAAGAAAAATATGGAACAGCAGGTGAGTCAGAGATCGATTAAAAAGTATATGGTTTTATTTCCGGTTTTAGCACTGGTGGTATGTTTCGTTATTTTGAAGGGTGCAGATATGGAATCTGTGTGGAATGCCATGAAAAGTGCGAAGCCGCAATGGCTGGCAGCAGGGCTTATACTGGCGGCGGTATTCAATATCGCGGAAGCGATCAATCTGAGGAGCGTATTGAATTCATTTGGATATCAGGTAAGTTTCAGACAGGGTATGAAATATGCTTATACCGGCTATTTTTTCAGTTCGATCACCCCATCTGCAACAGGCGGACAGCCGGTACAGTTATATGTGATGAATAAGGATAATATCCATGTGGCACATGGAACGATGGCTCTTCTGACAGAACTCACCAGTTTTCAGATTGCAGCATTTCTGATGGAAAATGTAGCAACGTTCTGGATACTGACGGGAAGGATACGTCTGAATAAGATGATGCTGGCATTGGCGGTTCTCGGGTATCTGATGAATCTGATTTTTATAGCAGCACTGGTGGTCATAATGTTATCCGAAGGTCTGAAAAAGAAGATTGTAAATGGAATACGTTTCCTGATCATGAAACTCCCGTTTGGGAATAAGAAGAGATTGGGCGCTAAGATGGACGAGATTGTTCGTGATTTTGAAGATTGTAAATTGTTTTTTAAAAGGGATCCGGTACTTGCGTTAAAAGTGACAACAGTCAGTCTGATCCAGATCATCTGTTGGTTCAGTGTTCCATGGGCAGTGTATCATGCAATGGGAGAGTCCGGCAGTTCTTATGGAAGTATGTTTCTGCATCAGATCATTTTGTATATGACTACAGCACTTCTTCCGTTCCCGGGAGCTGAGGGAATTAGTGAATTCTCATTCGTAAAGTTGTTTGCAGGTATCTTTACTTCTGTTCCGGTGGCAGCGGCAGTACTGGTGAATCGGGGAATCAGCTTTTATTTTTTGCTGATATTAAGTGGAATCTTTAGCATCGTGCTTGGACGCATGGATAGAAAATCAAAAAGTAAAATGAAAGTGAAATTAGAAAAATATTGACACGGCGGAAAGAATAGGCTATGATGATTGCACATTTAACGAAGATGAGTGATCAAGTACAGACTATTCTTTTTCGTTTTCTAAATCTGGACCGCCAGTGGCGGATTCTGTAGATGACCGGATCGGTCAAGTTATCAACTATATCAAAACAATTTTATATGAGTACCAGATAAATAAGGCAGAAAAGATGCTTATATAAGGACAGGTTCTGCATGGTCTGGTATGGAAAGGAGTGTGCAGATGGCATTTTGTACAGTTTTATCTGCTTCAGTTCAGGGACTGGGGGTAGAGATGATCCGTGTGGAAGCGGATGTAAGTAACGGACTTCCGATGTTCCATATGGTGGGATATCTGTCCTCGGAAGTGAAAGAGGCATCAGAACGGGTGAGAACAGCAATCCGCAATTCGGGGATGAAACTTCCGGCAAAGAAGATCATTGTCAATCTTGCGCCGGCAACTGTCCGGAAAAAAGGGGCATCGTTTGATCTGCCGATTGCTCTGGCGGTGCTGGCAGCTATGGGGTATATACCGGAAGAAGCAATGGAACGGGTGATCGTAACAGGGGAATTGAGTCTGGAGGGGAAAATAAGAGGTGTACCGGGAGTTCTGCCGATGGTGATAGAGGCGAAAGAACAAGGATGTAAAAGCTTTATCCTGCCCGGAGAGAATGAGACAGAAGGAAGACTCGTAAAAGGAATCGAGATTCTACCGGCAGATAATCTGGAGGAACTCTGTGCGTATCTGAACGGAGCTGCGCGTTCGGAAAAGTCTAAAAGGGAGAAAAAAGAAAATGAAAAAAACAGACAACATAGAGCCAGAGAAGATTTTGCGGATATCTGCGGACAGAAAGCGGTGAAACGTGCGGCAGAAATTGCAGTGGCAGGAGGGCACAATCTGTTAATGGCTGGATCACCGGGATCCGGAAAAACGATGATCGCAAAGAGGATCGCAACCATTTTACCGGAACTGTCATGGGAAGAAAGTCTGGAAATTACGAAGATCTACAGTGTATTGGGGCTGGTGGATCAGGAATACCCGCTGATCACACAGCGCCCGTTTCGTAATATTCATCATACAATCACCAGAACAGCGCTGACAGGGGGCGGCAGAATACCGATGCCCGGGGAGATCAGTATGGCACACGGAGGTGTGCTGTTTCTTGATGAACTTGCGGAATTTCCAAGAAATGTTCTGGAAGTACTAAGACAGCCATTGGAAGAACATCAGATTCATATTGCGAGAAATTATGGGAATTTTACATTTCCGGCGGAATTTATGCTGGTAGCAGCAATGAATCCGTGTCCATGCGGAAACTATCCGGATGTGCAGAAATGTTCCTGCACACCCGGGCAGATTCAGAAATACCTTGGCAAGATCAGCCAGCCGTTCCTGGATCGTATGGATATCTGCATAGAGACTCCGAAAGTTGTATACCGGGATCTGGACGGAGAACGGAAAGATCTGGAAGGGGAAGAGACATCTGAGACGATACGCCGCAGAGTGACGGATGCAAGGAATATACAGAGGGAAAGATATAAAGGAACAGATATCAGGACAAATGCAGTATTAGGACCGCAGGAGATCGGACATTACGTAGAACTGGGAGAGCGCGAAAGAAAGATGATGGAGCTTGCATTTGAAAGAATCGGGCTTACAGCAAGGACCTATCATAAGATCCTGCGTGTGGCAAGGACAATTGCAGATCTGGATTACAGTGAGAAGGTAAAGGAGAAACATTTAAAAGAAGCTATTGCTTACCGGTCACTGGATAAGAAGTACTGGGGACGTTAGGAGGATGTGAATGATATATGAATACTGGCTGGCAGGGATAGAAGGCATTTCGAATCTGAAAAAAAGAAAATTAAGAGAGGTATATGGAAATGGAAAAGCAATATATTATATAGAAGAAACTAATTTGAAGAAACATACATTTCTGAATGAGAAGGATATAGAGAGACTGAAAAAAGCAAAGAAAACAGTTAATCTCGAAATGCAATGGGAAAAATCCGTGAAAAAGAAGATAAAATTTGTGCCGTATTTTTCGGATAATTATCCGAAAAAAATGAAAGTGATCACAGATCCCCCGTACGCCTTGTACGTACTTGGATCGCTGCCGGATGAAAATGTGAAAAGCGCAGCAATCGTAGGGGCCAGGAATTGTACTTCATATGGAGAACAAATGGCATTACAGTATGGGAAATGTCTTGGGCATGCGGGAGTACAGGTGATAAGCGGTATGGCGAGAGGAATCGACGGAGCAGGGCAGAGAGGTGCTTTGAACGGAGACGGAACAACGTTTGCTGTTCTGGGATGTGGAGTGGATGTGTGTTATCCAAGAGAAAATATCGGATTATACATGGACATTCAAAAAAAAGGCGGAATCATATCGGAATTTCCACCCGGAACCGAACCACTTGCAAGAAATTTTCCGATGCGGAACCGGATTATCAGTGGACTGGCGGAATGGATACTGGTGATAGAGGCAAAAGAAAAGAGCGGATCTTTGATCACTGCAGATTTTGCACTGGATCAGGGGAAGGATGTCTATGCACTTCCGGGACCGGTGACAAGTGCGTTGAGTCAGGGATGTCACAGACTGATCCGGCAGGGAGCGGGAATACTGATCACACCGGAAGAACTGATGGATGAATGGAATCTGAATCGGATGCAAATTGGACAAAAAAATAACAAAAATGAAAAAATGCTTGAAAGTCCTGAGCGTATGGTGTATAGTTGTCTCGATTTGTTCCCGAAAGGAATCGATGAACTGATGAAAGAAACAGAACTTTCTATTTCAGAATTGATGGAAAGACTGATTACTTTGGAATTGAAAGGATACGCAGAAGAAGTATCCAGAAATTATTATATAAGGCTGTTGTAAGAACGGTCGGTATTATGGAGGAAATTATGGCACGCTATCTGGTAATCGTGGAGTCACCTGCAAAGGTGAAGACCATTAAGAAGTTCTTAGGAAGTAATTATGTAGTGACCGCATCGAACGGTCATGTGAGAGATATGCCCAAAAGCCAGATGGGTATCGACATTGAAAATGATTACGAACCAAAGTATATAACGATCAGGGGAAAGGGAGAGATTCTTGCGAAGCTTCGTAAGGAAGTCAAAAAGGCGGACAAGATATATCTTGCAACTGACCCGGACCGGGAGGGAGAAGCAATATCCTGGCATCTGAGTAAAGCTTTGAAATTAGAAGATAAGAAGGTTTATCGAATCAGTTTTAATGAGATTACTAAGAATGCAGTAAAAGCGTCGCTTAAGAATCCAAGAGAAATCGATATGGATCTGGTGGATGCGCAGCAGGCACGCCGTGTACTGGACAGAATTGTAGGTTACAAGATCAGTCCGCTCCTGTGGGCAAAGGTTAAGAGAGGATTAAGTGCCGGACGTGTACAGTCGGTTGCATTGCGTATTATCGCAGACAGAGAAGAAGAGATCAATGCTTTTATTCCGGAAGAATACTGGACACTGGATGCGGATCTGAAGGTCAAAGGAGAAAGAAAACTTCTGACTGCTAAGTTCTATGGTACAGAAAAGAATAAGATGACAATCTCATCCAGGGAAGAACTGGACGAGATCATGAAAGAAGTAGAAAATGCGGAGTATTCTGTTGCCGATATAAAAAAAGGAGAACGTACCAAGAAGGCACCGGTACCGTTTACAACCAGTACGTTGCAGCAGGAAGCATCCAAGGCATTGAATTTTGCAACAGCCAAGACCATGCGTATTGCCCAGCAGTTATATGAGGGTGTGGATATCAAAGGCAGTGGTACTGTGGGCTTGATCACATACCTGCGTACGGATTCTACCCGTATCTCAGAGGAAGCGGATGCAACAGTAAGAGAATATATCAGGGAAGGCTTCGGTGAAGAGTATGTTTCCGACGGAGACGTTAAGAAATCTTCAGACAAGAAGATCATTCAGGATGCACATGAGGCGATCCGTCCGACAGATGTAACCAGAACACCGGCAGCAGTGAAAGAATTCTTAAGCCGTGACCAGTTCCGTCTGTACCAGCTTGTATGGAAACGTTTTATTGCCAGCAGAATGCAGCCGGCCAGATACGAGACGACTTCTGTAAAGATTGCCGCAGGACAGTATCGTTTTACAGTCGCTGCATCCAAGATTGTTTTTGAAGGGTTCCGCAGTGTATATACGGAAGCCGGCGAGACAAAAGAAGAGAACAATGTTCTGTTAAAAGGACTGGATATGGATTCTGTCCTTACGAAAGAAAGTCTGAACAGTAAGCAGCATTTTACACAACCACCGGCACATTATACAGAGGCAACATTGGTTAAGACACTGGAAGAACTTGGAATCGGGCGTCCAAGTACATATGCGCCGACAATTTCTACGATCATTACAAGACGCTATGTGGCAAAAGAGAATAAGAATCTGTATCTGACGGAAATCGGAGAAGTAGTGAATAATATTATGAAACAGTCCTTCCCGAGTATTGTGGATGTGAACTTTACGGCAAATATGGAGAGCCTTCTGGATGGCGTTGCGGAAGGAAAAGTCAGATGGAAGACAATCATCGAGAATTTTTATCCGGATCTGGAGGCAGCAGTGGAAAAAGCCGAGACAGAACTGGAACAGGTGAAGATTGAAGATGAAGTGACAGATGTGATCTGTGAGGAGTGCGGCCGCAATATGGTTGTCAAATATGGCCCGCATGGAAAATTCCTTGCATGCCCGGGATTCCCTGACTGCCGTAACACGAAACCATATCTGGAAAAGATAGGTGTATCATGCCCTGTCTGTGGTAAAGATGTGGTAATCCGGAAGACGAAAAAGGGAAGACGATATTACGGATGCGAGGATAACCCGGAATGTGAATTTATGTCATGGCAGAAGCCATCGACAAAAAAATGTCCGAGATGTGGTAAATACATGCTGGAAAAAGGAAATAAACTGGTTTGCAGCGATGAACAGTGCGGATATGTAGAAAATATTGAAAATAATAAGGATAATTAATGATATTCGTTGAATATTTCAGAATTGTATGATAATATACATTCATAAGGATGGAGGAATGTAAATGGGCGTACAATTGTTGGATAAAACCAGAAAAATCAACAAATTACTGCATAACAATAGTTCGAGTAAAGTTGTCTTCAATGATATCTGCGAAGTTCTTACAGAAATTTTAAATTCGAACGTATTAGTGATCAGTAAAAAAGGAAAAGTGCTTGGCGGAAGCAAATGCGAAGGTGTGCCTTACATTACCGAATTGATCGAGAGAGAAATCGGAAAACATGTAGATGATATGCTGAATGAGCGGCTGCTTAGTATCTTATCAACAAAAGAAAATGTAAATCTTCAGACATTGGGATTTTCCGAAGAAGCTGTCAAAGGTTATCAGGCGATTATTACGCCGATTGACATTGCAGGGGAAAGACTCGGGACACTGTTTATCTATAAAAAAGATAAAGTGTATGAGATTGATGACATCATTTTGAGTGAATACGGAACAACGGTTGTTGGTCTTGAGATGTTAAGATCTGTGAATGAAGAAAGTGCAGAAGAAACCAGAAAAGAGCATATTGTACAATCGGCAATCAGTACATTGTCGTATTCGGAATTGGAAGCAATCATTCATATATTTGATGAGTTGGATGGTGCGGAAGGAATTCTGGTCGCAAGTAAGATTGCAGACCGTGTCGGAATTACCAGATCGGTAATTGTCAATGCTCTGAGAAAATTCGAAAGTGCGGGTGTGATCGAATCCCGTTCTTCCGGCATGAAAGGAACGTATATTAAAGTAGTCAATGATTATGTATTTACGGAACTTGACCGCATTAAAGCAGAACGTACAAAATAATAAGAACTACAAAGGGTATCGGGCAACTGATACCCTTTTCACAGTATAAAGGAGGATGCGGATAGTGAAATATGGAGGATGTACGGCAAAACTCAGAATGGACCGCGTAATTCTGGAAGACAGTTTTTTTGATGAAACGGAATATTTATGCAAGATCATAGCATATGATGAAGAGGAGGAGACGTTGTATCTGGTATCGGAAGAGACGGAACTCACCTTTTATTCTTTGGATGGAATCTATGAGTGCAGCATAGAGGATCCGAAAGATCCTGTGGTCTGCAAAGGAATATTAAAAGAACGTTACTGGAACAAGGCAGGCAGGGTTATGAAATTTAAAATTCAAAATGGATTTTATAAAAAAGTTCTAAACTAAATAGAAAGTGTGTTGACAAACCAAAAGGAGAGTGCTATTTTATATCTAGAATCTTTCAGCACTCTCTTTTGTTGAGTGCTAATAATGCAGAAATAATTAAGGAGGAATAGATATGAAGTTAGTACCATTAGGTGACAGAGTTGTATTAAAACAGTGTGTAGCAGAGGAGACTACAAAGTCGGGAATTGTGATTCCTGGACAGTCTAAGGAAAAACCGCAGCAGGCAGAGGTTATTGCTGTAGGACCAGGTGGAATGGTGAATGGTAAAGAAGTTGAGATGCATGTTACAACAGGACAGCAGGTAATTTATTCCAAATATGCAGGAACGAATGTTGAGATTGATGACGAGGAATATATCATTGTAAAACAGGATGATATTCTGGCCATCTGCGAGTAATTGTACAATTAATTCATATATTTCAGGAGGTAGATACCAATGGCAAAAGAAATTAAATATGGTGCAGAAGCAAGAAGAGCGCTGGAAGCTGGTGTTAATCAGCTCGCTGATACAGTAAGAGTAACAATCGGACCAAAAGGACGCAATGTCGTTCTGGATAAATCTTTCGGAGCACCACTGATCACAAATGACGGTGTAACAATTGCAAAAGAGATTGAACTGGAAGACAGATTTGAAAATATGGGAGCACAACTGATCAAAGAAGTTGCTTCTAAGACAAATGATGTAGCAGGAGACGGTACTACAACAGCAACTGTACTTGCACAGGCAATGGTTCATGAAGGTATGAAGAATCTGGAAGCAGGAGCGAATCCGATCATTCTTCGTAAAGGAATGAAGAAAGCAACAGATGTGGCAGTAGAAGCCATTGCGAAGATGTCAAGCAAAGTAAAAGACAAAGATCAGATTGCAAAAGTGGCAGCAATTTCTGCAGGTGATGTTGAAGTCGGACAGATGGTGGCAGATGCTATGGAGAAAGTATCTAATGACGGAGTTATTACGATCGAAGAGTCTAAGACTATGAAGACAGAGCTGGATCTTGTAGAAGGTATGCAGTTTGACCGTGGATATGTATCTGCATATATGGCTACAGATATGGATAAGATGGAAGCAAATCTGGATGATCCATATATTCTGATCACAGATAAGAAGATTTCTAATATTCAGGAAATCCTTCCGCTTCTGGAGCAGATTGTTCAGGCTGGAGCAAGACTTCTTATTATCGCAGAAGATATTGAGGGAGAGGCACTTACAACTCTGATCGTTAATAAACTGCGTGGAACATTCAATGTTGTAGCTGTAAAAGCACCTGGATACGGTGACAGAAGAAAAGAAATGTTAAAAGACATTGCTACACTGACAGGTGGTCAGGTTATTTCTGAAGAACTCGGTATGGAACTAAAAGATACAACCATGGATCAGCTTGGACGTGCAAAATCTGTAAAGGTACAGAAAGAAAATACAGTAATTGTTGATGGTATGGGAGATAAGAATGCAATCGCAGACCGCGTTGCCCAGATCAAGGCACAGATCGAAGAGACAACATCTGACTTTGACAGAGAAAAACTTCAGGAAAGACTTGCAAAACTTGCAGGCGGCGTAGCTGTTATCCGTGTCGGAGCAGCAACAGAGACAGAGATGAAAGAAGCAAAACTTCGTATGGAAGATGCCTTGAATGCCACAAGAGCAGCAGTAGAAGAAGGTATCATTTCTGGTGGTGGATCTGCATACATTCATGCGTCCAAAGCAGTTGCTGAAGCAATTGACGGACTGGAAGGTGATGAGAAAACAGGTGCAAAGGTTGTACTGAAAGCTCTGGAAGCACCACTGTTCCATATCTCTGCCAACGCAGGACTGGAAGGTGCTGTTATCATTAACAAGGTAAGAGAGTCAGAAGTAGGAACCGGATTTGATGCTCTGACAGAACAGTACGTAGATATGGTGGAAAACGGAATTCTGGATCCTGCTAAGGTTACAAGAAGTGCACTGCAGAATGCAACATCTGTTGCTTCTACACTTCTCACAACAGAATCTGTTGTAGCGGATATCAAAGAAGATGCACCGGCTGTACCGGCAGGAAATCCGGGTATGGGTATGATGTAACAGAATATTAAATTTTTGAGAACTCCTCGTCAGAGGAGTTTTCTTTTTGGCTTCAGGTGTGCTACAATAGACATAGCTTAAAGCAGACTTGGAGGAAAGAAAAAATGGATGATTTTTACACAGAGCAGCTGATAAAAAAACAGGCGGACTCAAAGGATACACTTAAGAAAGCAGGAATGATCGTATTGACAATTTTGTCAGTGCTTTTGGTTTTTGCAGTACCGGTGGGGATTATTTTTCCGGTTGTAATGATCGTGGCTGATGTGCTGGTATTCAGCAATATGAATGTGGAGTATGAGTATGTATTTGTGAATGGAGATCTTGATATAGACAAGATCATGAACAAATCCAGAAGAAAAAGAATGTTTTCTGTAGATGCAGATCAGATGGAACTTCTTGCACCGGTAGGAGCTGTAGAATTAATGCAGTATAAGAAGGTCAGGACATATGATTATACATCAGGAAAAAATCATGCAGAAATCTATGCATTGATTGCTTCGAACAAAGGAGAACTGTGTAAAGTTTTGTTTGAGCCAAATGAGACGATCATAGAAGGATTCTTTGTAAAAGCACCAAGAAAAGTAATCAGAAAATAATACGTAAAATGTAAAAAAGATTGTATTAAAATAAAAACATGTTAAAAGCTGTTGACAAATATGGGTATGATTCGCTAAGATAGCTGTTAAATATGAATATGCAAAAGAAAGAGAGGAAGAAATCATGGGAAAGATAATTGGAGAAGGTATTACATTTGATGATGTGCTTTTAGTTCCATCGTACTCAGAAGTAATTCCGAACCAGGTGGATTTATCTACTTACCTGACTAAGAAAATTAAGTTAAATATTCCGATGATGAGTGCCGGAATGGATACTGTTACCGAGCACCGTATGGCAATTGCAATGGCCAGACAGGGGGGAATCGGAATTATCCATAAAAATATGTCTATTGAACAGCAGGCTGAGGAAGTGGATAAGGTAAAACGTTCAGAAAACGGTGTTATTACAGATCCATTTTATTTATCACCGGATAATACACTGGAAGATGCCAACAATCTGATGGCAAAGTTCAGAATCTCAGGTGTGCCGATCACAGAGGGAAAAAAATTAGTTGGTATTATCACAAACCGTGATTTGAAATTTGAAGAAGACTTTTCAAAGAAAATCAGAGAGTCAATGACTTCGGAAGGGTTGATTACAGCACCGGAAGGAATTACTCTGGAAGAAGCAAAGAAGATTCTTGCAAAAGCCAGAAAGGAAAAACTTCCGATCGTAGATAAAGACTTCAACCTGAAAGGTTTGATCACAATTAAGGATATTGAAAAACAGATTAAATATCCATTATCTGCAAAAGATGCACAGGGACGTCTGCTTTGCGGAGCTGCAATCGGAATTACAGCAAACTGTCTTGAGAGAGCAAAGGCTCTGGTAGATGCAAAGGTTGATGTGGTTGTTTTGGATTCAGCACACGGACATTCAGCAAACGTTATTCATACAGTTGATATGATTAAGAGCAAATTCCCGGATCTGCAGGTAATTGCAGGTAACGTTGCTACCGGAGCTGCAACAGAAGATCTGATCAAAGCCGGTGTTGATGCGGTTAAAGTTGGAATCGGACCTGGATCGATCTGTACAACACGTATCATTGCAGGTATTGGTGTTCCTCAGATCACAGCAGTTATGGACTGCTATGAAGCGGCAGACAAATATGGAATTCCGATCATTGCGGATGGAGGAATAAAGTACTCCGGAGATATGACAAAAGCAATCGCAGCCGGAGCGAATGTATGTATGATGGGAAGTATCTTTGCAGGATGTGATGAGAGTCCTGGAACATTCGAATTATTCCAGGGTAGAAAATATAAAGTATACCGTGGTATGGGATCTATCTCAGCAATGGAGAACGGAAGTAAAGATCGTTACTTCCAAACAGATGCGAAAAAACTGGTTCCGGAAGGTGTCGAAGGACGTGTTGCTTACAAAGGAAGCGTGGAAGATACTGTATTCCAGTTAATGGGTGGTCTTCGTTCAGGTATGGGATATTGCGGAGCACCAACAATTGAGGATTTGAAACAGACAGGAAAATTCGTGAAGATTTCTTCGGCTTCATTAAAAGAAAGTCATCCTCATGATATTCATATTACAAAAGAAGCACCAAACTACAGTGTAGACGAATAAAAAAGATTCGGGCGTCGTGAAAACGGCGCCTTTTTGTATTATATGTGTCTGGCAAAGAGAGAGTTTAAATGAATAATATCAGAAAAAATATCCTGAAAATTCTTCATATCATGGTTTTCAGAGATGAATATATAGAGTATAATAAGATTTAGGTAGTCTGCTTGGTATATAAATGCACATAATAAATACACAAGTAATATTAAAAAAAATAAAGTAAAAGGGAGATGCCTGGATATGAAAAAAGAATTTGGAACAACGAGAAACGGGGAAACAGCAAGCTGTTATATATTGAAAAACAGCAAAGGAATGAAAGCAGTTGTATCTGATTTTGGAGCTGCTTTACTGAAGCTTTACGTACCGGATAAGAATGGAAAGTCTCAGGATGTCGTATTGGGATACGAGACACTTGAGGATTATGAAAATGGTGGAGATTCTGTAGGAGCGACTGTCGGACGTGTGGCAAACCGTATTGGAACTGGTGGATTCGAACTGAACGGAAAGAAATATGAGCTTACGAAGAATGATAACGGGGAAAATACACTTCATGGAGGAACAGATTTCTATAATAAAAGAATGTGGAGTGTAAAAGAAGAGGATGATACACATGTAGTATTTATGCTTGTCAGTCCGGACGGGGATCAGGGATTCCCGGGAGAAGTAAAGATAGAAGTATCCTATACAGTTACGGAAGAAAATGAATTAAAGATTCATTATTATGCAATTCCTGATCAGGATACCCTTTTGAACATGACGAATCACAGCTATTTCAACCTGGCAGGACATGCATCCGGAACCGCATGTAATGCAAAAGTGTGGCTGGATGCAGATGCATTTACAGAGACGGATGCTGAACTGATTCCAACAGGAACGGTAATTCCGGTAGAGGGCACACCAATGGATTTCCGTGAAGGAAAAAAGGTTGCAAAAGAGATCGGAGCAGATTATAAACCATTGAAACTGGCAGGCGGCTATGATCATAACTGGGTATTAAACGGGTCGGGATTCAGAAAAGTGGCATCAGCCGAATCGGAAGAGACAGGTATTAAGATGGAAGTATATACAGACCTTCCGGGTATACAGTTCTATTCTGGCAATTTCCTGGCAGGAGCTAAGGGAAAGGAAGGAGCTGTCTATGGAAAGGGTTGTGGTATATGCTTTGAAACGCAGTATTTCCCGGATGCAATTCATAAAGATAATTTTGAATCTCCGATTACAAAAGCCGGAGAAGTATATGATACAACAACAACGTATAGGTTTTGCTGATTTTCATAAAACCATAAGAATCTCTTTCGGGTACATTAAAAAATGAATGATAAAATAGATAAAAGTGTACTATATAAGGATAGATAAAAAAGAGAGAAAAGATGAAAAAAACGAGAAGCCATTCTAAAAAAGGTCTAATCATTCTTATTATAATAACAGTTGTACTGTGTGTGGTGACGGTTTTAAAAAAGCAGGAGCAGCCGGAAGAATATACGGAAAATAAAAGTGATTACATAGATTCTGTAAGACCGGATATAGACGTAGAACTGCTGACGCCGAATGAGTATTCCAGAGCGGGAATCGCAACAAATAAGATTACAGGAATTGTGATTCATTATACAGCAAATCCCGGTGCTTCGGCTATGAATAACCGGGATTATTTCGAAGGATTGAAGGACAGTCACATTACGAAAGCAAGCAGTAATTTTGTTGTGGGTCTGGAAGGTGAGATTGTTCAATGTGTACCAACATGGGAGATGGCGTATGCCTCAAACAGCAGGAATATTGATACGGTGTCGATAGAATGCTGTCATCCGGACGAAACGGGAAAATTCAATCAAAAGACGTATCAGTCTATGGTAGATCTTTGCGCGTGGCTGTGTCTGAAGTTCGATCTGAATGAAAATGATGTTATACGTCATTATGATGTGACTGGAAAGATTTGCCCCAAATATTTTGTAGAACATGAAGATGCATGGAAACAGTTCAAGGGTGATGTGGGAGTAAAGCTGGAAAAATTAAAGGAATATCAATAAATCTCCTTAGTTTTATCACAGATTAAACACAATTACGCTGTACACTACCAATATAAGATATGAAAGGGGCAATAAGATATGGAAAATCAATATAATTATTATACAACCGATCAGAATATGAATACGGGAAATTATGGCGGCGGTGGGGAACCGGGAAAAGAACCGCAGAAAAAAAGAGGAAAAGGCGCAGCGAGATGGGCAAAGGTGGTCTGTGCAGGACTGGTATTTGGAGTGGTTGCAAGTGCTGCATTTCAGACGAGTAATATTGTGGCAGGAAAAGTTCTTGGTACAACACAGACAACGAATAAAACAGCTAAGACAACAACGACCAGCAATGCAAAACTGACAACTTCAACCAACAGCTCAATAGGAACCGCAAATGTAACAGAGGTAACTAAAAATGCGATGCCGTCAATTGTGTCCATTACAAACATGAGTGTACAGGAAGTGCAGAATTTCTTCGGTGGTACACAGAAACAGGAAAGTGAAAGTGCCGGTTCTGGAATTATTATTGGACAGAACGATTCAGAACTTCTGATTGCAACCAATAACCATGTAGTAGAAGGAAGCAGTACACTGACAGTTACCTTTATAGATGGGAAAAGCGTGAAAGCTGACATCAAAGGTACGGATTCAGACAAGGATCTTGCAGTTGTGGCAGTTCCGTTAAGCGAGATCAAGGATTCTACGATGGATAAAATTGCGGTGGCAACACTGGGAAATTCAGATCAGACACAGGTAGGAGATCAGGTAATTGCGATCGGAAATGCTCTCGGATACGGACAGTCAGTAACGACAGGTATTGTATCTGCAAAAGACCGCACAATGGATAGTTACGATGGAAAACTTCTTCAGACAGATGCGGCTATCAATCCGGGAAACAGCGGAGGTGCTCTTCTGAATGCAAATGGAGAAGTGATTGGAATCAATTCTGCAAAGATTGCAACGGAAACAGTAGAGGGAATAGGATATGCGATTCCGGTATCTGATGTAAGTGATCTGATCACAAATCTGATGAATCAGAAGACAAAAACCAAGGTAGCAGAATCCGAAAGAGGCTACATTGGAATCAAAGGTGTAGATGTAACAGCAGACAGTGCACAGATGTATAATATGCCGACAGGAGTATATGTATCAGAAGTGATCTCCGGTGGCGGTGCAGAAAAAGCAGGCATTACAAAAGGAGCCGTTATTACAGGAATCGAAGGAACAAGCGTAGATGGAATGGATGCATTGCAGGAACAGCTTCAATATTATAAAGCAGGAGAAAAAGTAAAAATTACGATTCAGACACAGAATAAGAATGGTGAATACGAGAAAAAAGATGTTGAAGTAACATTAGGAAAACAATCGGAATAATTTGGATAAAAAATTGATATTTGTAAATTGATGTAGTATAATGTCAATGTATATGGAATATACAAGGCCGAAAGGCACAAAGCACAGTTTGAAATAATACACTATGGGGAGGGACAGATTCATATGAAGTGTCCAATATGTGGTCAGGAATTAAGACCAGGAAAAAAGGATCCGAATTATCTGTTGTGCTATAATTGCAAAAAGAAGTTCAAAATTCCACAGAGTGCTCATAAAGTACAGAAGAGAGCGGAAAAACCGGAACCTGAAGAACAGAAGTATTCGAATATACCGCCAAAAGAAGTACGCGAAAAACGTGAACAGGAAATGCGTGATGCGTATGATGAACTCCTTGCAGTAGGAGATGGGAAAAAGAAAAAGAAACCAGCTCCGAAGCCGCAGCGCAGAGAAGAATTAGAGGATGAATATTATGATGATATCGACGACGAAGAAGAAGAGAAGATGTCAAAAGCACCGATCATTATTCTTGCAATTGCTATCATTGTAGTAGCTGGATTAATTGCATTCATGTTACTCAGATAATTGATCAAGGGAGTATACCGACAACAAATTATCTAAAGCGAACATAAAGTGCTGACTTGCCTACAGGTAAGTCAGCATTTTTGCGAGATGAAAAGATTGAAATTAAGCTGAAAAAGAGTTAAATCAAAAAGAAATAAAAAAGAATAAAATAACAGTTGACAAACACAACTGCTTGTGATATTCTTAATAA